>Ga0265294_10002033_pt1 | contig 26780 bp, 23 predicted proteins | sample MunlanPumphouse3_FD_192504 | JGI IMG/M metagenome (GOLD analysis project Ga0265294, IMG submission 192504) | Groundwater microbial communities from a municipal landfill in Southern Ontario, Canada - Pumphouse #3 | ecosystem: Environmental > Aquatic > Deep subsurface > Groundwater | place... | reverse complement strand
AATCCCTCCTCTTCCGCATTCTGGAGGGATGAGAAGTTTATGCCCAGCATGGGTAAATCCCTCCTCTTCCGCATTCTGGAGGGATGAGAAGTTTATGCCCAGCATGGGTAAATCCCTCCTCTTCCGCATTCTGGAGGGATGAGAAGTTTATGCCCAGCATGGGTAAATCCCTCCTCTTCCGCATTCTGGAGGGAGTTGTACCTTCATATCTGCTATTCACGATATATTACTTTCTTCATCTGTCATTCCGGACTTGATCCGGAATCTTCGTTATATATCGTTAATGTTGTAAGATATACCGTTTATATCTAATATAACGAAGGTCCTGAAACAAGTTCAGGATGACAAGTTTGGACTGTTTATGATTAATATTATACAAGCCTTATCCAAGAACTATCGCTATAAACACATATACCAACCAAACTCAGTGTTTTTTACTTTTAAATAAAAACTCAACCACGACAGTTGAGTTTTTTGTTAACGAATTTTAGTAAACTAGATATCCATCTCACCCCTTACTTCTTCGACAATCCCTTCTCTTTTTTTTCCTTCATCATCTTCTTTTTCCAGCCAAGCCCTGAGTTTTTTTGAAAGTATCCGCTGAACTGTTCCGTTCTGTAGCGCCAAACCAAAACACTTTACAGTCAGAGCCATCTTTTTGTCTGTAATCCTACCGCTTTCTGACAGTTTTTCAAGCATTTCTCCGGCGGCATTTATATATTTAAGGTCCTGTTCAGGATCGTCGAGAATGGCCTTGATGACCTCTTTTGCTTTCCCTTCATAGCCCTCTCCTTCTTTAATGGCTTCAATTGCTTTCTCAATACGAGGAACAAGAAAGATTATAGAGGAAGCCGTGTCCTCGTCAATCACACCTTCTTCTTCTAAAGTCTTTAGTAGCTCTTCATCCTGCAGAGCTTCGGCCAATTTTTCAACTACCTGATCCTTGATTTCTTCACTGTTTATTTCTATTCCAAGCTTTTTGCATATTTTCTCGGTCGTTTCTCTTATCTTACCGGAATTCTTTTCCACATATTCTTCAGCCAGATCAAGCCGTTCTTCTTCACTTCTTTCTTCTTCATATTGTTTCCCCGCTTCTTCTGCCCCTTCGGCCGAAACATTGGCAGCATCTTGCATCTCCTCAATATCCCCTGACGTGCCCCCATCATCTTCTATCTTCTTAACTTTAGCCCTTCCATCTTCTTTTACTTCCTCTACAGCTGCTTGTACCCGCTCCGCACTTCCTACTATCGGATTTTCTTGACCCTGCTCTACGCTTTGCTCCGCCTTTTTATTATCAACCTCAAAATCTTTTTCATCATTCTCCATATTTCTTTTTTTAATATTTAATTATCCCTATTTAATGACGATTCAATGCAAAATCACTGCTTATCCTTATCCGGTACTTCATTCAGTTTCTGCCTGACTTCCACAATTTTTCTCTCATTTATTCTTTGCATTATATTTTTAAATACACTATCTTGTCTCTCCGACAGCTCCCTGATTTTTGTTTTAAACCTCTCAAAGGCACCATGCCCCGAAGCTGTTTCTTCCGGAACTTTATCGTTTTGATCCATTTTTATTTCCTTAGATTTGATTAATGGCATTCGAATGATATCGCTTTCCTACGATAGGTAAGCTTCTAATAATTATAAGACTATTACGTTTTTTGACAAATTTATATCACAAACATAATCAAAGACCGAACCCAAACAAAATGAATATAAAAAATCTGACCGGTAATACTCCCGGTCAGAAATAGCTGAAACGCTCAAATTCCTATTCGAATAACAGATATTTTTATTGCCAATACCCGCCCTGACAAGTTAATGTCTTCCCGAAACGATAAACCTTTTCGTCTTGACCATCCGCCAAAGCGCAGTAATCACATTTGTCCACCACATCGTCCCCATATCTGGCCAGTAACACGCGGTCTGTCCAAGCTTGATCGCATTCCCCTTGAGAAATCCCGTAATAAGTGCCCCCGCCTTCGTCGCAACCCGATATATAACCGTTTTTGATATTTTCATAAAGACTCATACTATTACCGCCTAGCGTCGTTCCCAATGTTACCCAATAAACCCAATGCTCATCGTCACCACCCTGCTCTTCCTGGTTCGTCACCAAGATAGCGCACGGATAAATCTCCTGGAAATCTCCTACTGATTTTTCTACATATTTCTTAGGCTCGGTCTTGGTTGTTGTAGTTCCCCCCTGCGTATTCTGCATCGTATTACTTGTGGAATAAACGATATCAAACACTCCACCCCAGTTCGCTTTATTAGTTCCTTCAAGCTCCCATAGTTCATCGGAATGCACCTGCGTATCAGCGGTAAGGTCATATACGTCTTTGACATCCTGTGTTTCATTGTCCTCAGATGAGGCCCCCGTGGCAGTATCTCCGGTAGCTGAGTTAGAGTCTATGTTGCCGTTTACGGTATACCCGTGCCGAGCATTCAGCTTGACCGAGATAAATTTAAATCCGCACATATCTTTCCTTTCACACGCTACGTTACAATCAGTCTCACCTACAGGTAACGGAGTTTTTTCTTCAGTTAGACAGGTGCAATATCCGGTAAAATAGGGGTCACTGTTGGTCCTGGGGGAACCAGGGAAGATACAAGATAAATTTTTCTTCATCAACGCGACCTTATCTGAAGCAAGAGGTTCAAACACTGTCGCTCCTGATTTTATTTGTTCTGCCGTATCCAAACTCATTTCTCTCTGGTACCCCTCGGGACTGGTATAAATGACAGTTTGTACCCCGTTTCCGTTTGAGTCGATAGGTGAAGAAAAAGTCCCGACATAAGAAGCAGCTGCGTTATCCTTCGAAAAAGTGGCACCCGGTTGACGAAGATAGAGTACGTCAGGATTGATGGTACCCACGATCACGTAAGAAAGGAGCGCCAGAAGCAGTCCCAAAATAGCGTCTTTGATTGTTTCTTTGGCACTGGAAACCGCACCTCCGCTGCCAGCCGCCATGATATATTTCATCCCCCCGATAATAAGCATCACCACCGCCACGATTCCGACGATACTCAAGAGAAAATTATAGATTCCTATCAAATAATTGGAGATATTCACCTCGGTCGCATCCACCCCAGGGATTTTCACCAAAGGCTCGTATCCGGTGGCATTATCAGTAGCAGCAATGTCAGAGGCGTATAGACTGGAGGCACAAAAACCAGAAATCCAAACAGCAGATAACGCCAAAAAAACCCCGAAAGCGTTCTTTTTCATTTTGATTTTCTTAAAATTTATATTTCGATCTTTTATAATAACTTCACTGAGAAATTAAAAAAATCTTTTTAATTTCGTCACTGCCTTTATTAAGTAAAAGGGGAACCGTCTGAAAGTATCAAATACTGTTTACCGCTTTTCGAGTTTGCTTTTGTACTCGCATATAGTCTTCGTTAATTTTACCAAGCGTTTCATTCGCTTGCCTGACTGCTTTATTGTAATCATAATGATTCCAAGCGTTCATAACCAAGAATAGCGGTAATATACCGAAGAAAGGTATGCCATCAAAGACAAAGAAGATTATCGCCCTAAGAAAGAGTTTCATAAGCCATCGGGAAAACATTCCGTGACTGCTTCCACAAAGCGACAGCCAAAAAACAGAAATAATTAGCCCTAGCGCAATCCCCGTCAGAAGACCTGCTCCCGGAATAAAATCAAGACAATCTTTGATAAGAGCAACAAAATAAGTAATTCCGATCATCATGGCCCCCACGACACCCCCTTTTTCCGCCTGCTTCGCCATTTTTTCCGCAGCTTTAGACAAGATACGCATTGCTCGGTCTCCCGCGAGAGAAATCGCAATCCTTAACGCTATCTTATTTTTCAATCCGTTAACCTCCATATTCCCCTTTATTCTCTCCTCTGCTATCTTACCGGATTCTTTTGCAGCTCCCGCCCTGGCACTGCCTATTTTTTGTGCCGAAGTTTTATTGTGAATTTCATCGAACGTAGCTTTCCTCCTTTCTTCTTCTGTCATCCCAACCCCTGATGCGGCCGAATTCACTTCAGGGCGACCGGGAGATTGAGAAACCGTTCCGATACGACCGCCTGTTCCGTTACGCAGATTCTGGTATGGGTCTGCTTCGCCTCGAGAGTCCTTCTGTTTTTGTAATTCAGCCTTTCTCCTTGCGCCCCCTTCAGCGCCTGGCATCCTTAAATCCTCCGCCTGTTTTTTATTATAATCCTCTTTGGTCGGCGGTTTCTTTTCGCCTGCAGATTTCATCATCTGCTGATTGACTCTGCTATTTATTGCACCGACACTGCCGGGAGTTTCATTTCCTGTCTCCGCTTGATTTGCTACACCATTTTGCGCCGTATCCCGACCTCCCAATCGCGCCATTTGCCTAGCGTTTTCTCCCGTATTCCCGAAGTCTACAAGACCTCCGTTCTGTGCCGTTCCCGTGTTTCCTGCTTGTTTTGTCATTCCATTTTGCGTCGATTCCGATTTTTTTCTCGTTGCCGCGGAAGCGACTTTATTTATACCCCCCTTTGCTTGATTTGCAGCTATATTTACAGCCTTATCTTCAATTCTATCTCTAAGCCCACCTGAAACACGCCCTCGAGCAGATACCCCTCCTTCACTTGATTGTGTTTTTTCTTCCTGTGGCATATTTCAAAAAATTAGATTACATATCGGCCATTCCCGACAATTCTTTCTTGGCCTTTTCAATCTCCAGCAACTGCGCCGGATCGGAAGTTATAATTTGGTCTTCGGAATAGGAAGCTACAACCTTGATAGCCGCGCGCTTCGGACCGGCGAAGAAGATACCTTCACCGACGTTGCTCTCCAAAAGCAGGAATTTCTCTTCATCCGTAAGATAGAAGGTATCCACGATAACCTTGATACCGGCAGGGGATTGCTTGAGCAGCAGCTGGATGGAAGAGTTGGTCACGATCGGTTTACCGTATTTGGAACCCATAAAATCGGTAACATCCTGAGTGATAGTGGTAAGTCCCAGGAAATATTTTCTACACCGCTTAGCGATACTGAAGAGGAAGGAGGCGGCGTCTTCGTGCTGCATCATCCACCAAGCCTCATCCACTACCAGGATTCTTTTCTTGCGCTTGGAACGGATAAGATTCCAAATGAAGTGGAGTACGAGGTACATGGCCACCGGACGGAGATCGTCTTCCATATCACGTATATTGAAAACGATGAACTTATTATCCGGATCGATATTGGTCTTATGATTCAAGAACCCCGCGAACGTTCCTTCTGTATACTTCTTGACTCTAGCAGCCAGACTCTCCGCTCCTACCATATTTTCCAATACCATCTGCAGTTCGGTCATTGTCGGCGGCTCCATTTTTGTGAAATCTGATTCAGCGGTAATATCCTTGATGGCATAAGACTCAGTGATTGCTTTATCCAAGATGGCATCCTCTTCCGGAGTGATGTCACTTATCATAACTTTAAGAAGTCCCGACACATTCACGATAGCACTGCGAAGCACGTCTCCCGGGTCTTCGTCCTCCAACGCCTTCGGTAGATCGAAAGGATTGATGTGGTTCTTGGAGGAAAGAGAAATCTTCATAAAGGTTCCTCCTGTCATCTCGCACAAATGCTTGTATTCATTTTCAGGGTCGATAACGATAACCTCCGTACTGAGCATCAGGCTTCTGAGGATTTCCAGCTTGACCGTATAGCTTTTTCCCGCACCAGACTTGGCAAAGATCACCATATTGGCATTTTCCATTGAGAACCGATCGAAGAGTACCAAACTGTTGTTGTGACGATTGATACCGTAGAGAATTCCCTGATTGGAAGTAAGGTCGCTTGAAACGAAGGGGAAGGTCGTGGAAAGTGGGGAAGTATTCATATTGTTCCCAACCATCAGTTTGTCATTCGCTAGCGGTAGCGTAGAGTTGAAGCCTCTTTCCGTCTGCATCATCGAATCTTTCATATAAACCAGTTTTGCTTCCAAAATCGCCTCGACTTTCAGCTCTTCCTTGCGGACCTCTTCCTCTGTATCCCCATACAGAGTGATATATAATCCGAATTGGAAGAAATGCTCAATGCCTTGCTGCAGGTCGTCCCGCAGATTTTCTACATCCTGATAAGCGGTTTCCAATACAGGATCACGCACCAGTCCTTTATCCTCATTGATGGAAAGCTGCGACTGGATCCGGGTCACCACCTTACGCAGCTGCTTCAACACATCGACGGTATTCTGCGGATGGACGAACATCGCCACATCAAAGGTAGAATCCAAATTGATAATGGGCGAAAACCAGCTGGTCTGCAGGTAACGTGGGTAAGCGTAAACAAAGAGTGTGGAGGCCAGCTTGTTATTGATTCTCACATAAGATGGCATGATTTGGAACACAGACGGCGCGATAATGTCTTTGAAAGATGCCAACCCCCTTTGATAAAGTTTTTCTGACTCAACCAACTCCGTCTTTTCCGCAACGCTCTGAGCGGAAACAGCAGTTTGCTGTTCGTTGGCTGCCCTTTTCGTTGCTTTTATTGTGTCTAAAATTCCCATACTACTTTTATTTTATTTTTTTACGAATTATGAAGCGAGGTCAAGGTCTGCGATGTCCGGCAATCCTTTTTTCTCAACCGATTCCGGATTATACAAGTTATAATATAGCTCGATAAGTTCCTGAGTATTAAGCATCGTCATTCTCAGTCCCGCCCCGCTCAAGTTCTCCACAACGTGATCGACTCTCTGGAAAAGCTGGTCGCGATATTTCTCAAAGTTCCTGCGGTTCGCCATAATCTGCGGGGCATTGGCAACAGAAGCAATCTTCGCCTTGACGTTGCCATCCTTGGACTCCGACAAAGAGAAGGGAACAACGATGTAGAAAGTCTTAGCCACGATGTTGGCCATTTTCACCAACCCATTGATATATTCGACATAGCTCGTAATCTGCATACGAAGCAAGTCGTTAGTTTGCTTCTTTTCCTCTTCGCGCAAGACATCAAGATAAGTATCGATATTGAGACGCCTGGAATTAATAACAATCTGTACCGAAAAATCCAAGGAGTTCAAAAAACTCTGATAGCGATAGATAATACCATCCTGCTCATCGATTGATTTGAGCGAGAAATTTATAGAAGAAACCATCAGCACTCCTCGCAAACTGCCGTTTTTCAAAACGACTACATTATCTTTTATTTCACTGATTTCAAGATATTTTTGTGAGCTTAGCCCTTTTTGGTCTTGCTTCTCTGGAGTAGACATTGCCATAGTAAAAGCTGTTAGAATTTAAGAAAAATCTAAAGTTGAAGTTTTATTTTCCTTCAAAACTGCAACTTTCTTTCTTCCTTCTGTTCTACTTTTAATATATGCAGGATATCATCTCCCGATCAGAGACTGTCTTCGATCTGATCAAGGATCAAGGGCAGGCTCTGAGGTAACCCGAAGGATCTCGTTATGTCCCGCGTAGTATCGGGATTCTTCGGATTACCTCAGAAGACACAATTCTAGTTTCTGAAAATGTTCTGATCCGGCCTCGTCTGCGCCTCGTAAGGCAAATTAACAGCGGCGCTGGTATCCAAAAGATTGGCTAAATCGCGTATTCTACTGTGTGGAACTTGTTTTATAGGTTCTACCGTAGAGACATGCCTTTTTTGCACCGTCTTGTACATCGTTATCTCCGGTTCTCTTCTCCAGAGGTAGAGATGGTTGGTTGTGAAATATTCCAAAACATTCGCCAAGTAACGGGCGAGCGAAATCCCTTTTGGTCTGTAGAAAGCGAATGCCAGCGTCAGGGGAGCAATGATGATAAAAATGAGCAAGAAAAACATAAAGCTGAAAAAAGTAAAGGCCATAAGTAAAACTCCTCCCCCCATAATCAGATAGATAGTCTGCTTGCCGGTTAGAGGCCCTACGATCTTATCTTCTACATCAATAAACTGTGGAACACTAAATTGCATATGATTGAAATTATATTTTTATTTTTTCGTTATTTAGGAAGGTCGGTACGATAAAGTGTCATCCCTAGACAGAGGCTACCGTACTTTACTTGTCATTGCTCCAATAGGTCTCTAAATTCAGGATTCAAAGTTTTTATAAGATCGACTTTCTTGCTCCTTACCCATCCTTTGATTTCCTTTTCCGCCATTATCGCCGATTCAGGAGAATCGAACTCTTGGCAATACACTAATTTTTCAACATTATATCTTTTTGTAAAACTCTTCTCGCTCGATTTACTTTGATGCTCAAACATTCTCCTGTAAACATCATTAATGATTCCCGTATAAAAAACAATGTTTCTCTTATTTGTTGCAATATAAACATAATATTTTTTATTGCGCATTGCTTTTTATTACTTGTCACCCCTAAGCTGTCATCCTGAGGCAGAGGTTACTATATCTTACCTGTCATCCTGAGGTACTCCGAAGGATCCCGTTATATCCCGCGCAGTCTCGGGATTCTTCGGGTTACCTCAGAATGACACGATTTTTCTATCTCTTTAATATTCCTATGGAGCTATACCTTTGCGCGCCGCACAACTGTATAGCATCTATAATAATATTATATTTCTTTAGGATTACTCGTCCTGTATCAAAGAAAAGTCTATTTTCTTCAACTTGGGAGAGTAGGGGAGATCAATATCTCCATCAAACGACTTCACAATGAGATTGAGCTGCCTGCGCTCTTCATCATTCATACTTCGAGTGTTCTTGTCGTGGCAGACGTACTGAACCCTATCCAGATTGGAATGATCATTATATATTCCGACTTTATCTTTATAGTCTTGGATCCAATATTTTATCATAGGCTTCATACCCGACATACCTTTGAGATCGATAGAATTCTGTGCTCCGATGACTTCGTCTCCCAATTCAGGATGTTGCCTGATTAAATCTTCAATCTTGCCATAAACGATTTTATCTTTCGTTTTTTCCACTATCTCCGCGCGTTCCTTATCCAGCATATCCTCAATCGCTTCCTCTCTGTTTGCAAACTGCTGAGCAACCTTTTCCACCTTTATCTCCTTCGGAATCTCTCCTCCCAGTTTCAAGATTTCATCCTCGACTCCCGGGTAAAAATCCTTAACCGGATAAAGCATCTTACAGAGAATGACAAGGGCCACCTCCGCAGCAGTTTTCTCATCGAATTGAAATGCCTCTTTCAATATCAACGACAACTGCTCAACCTTGGCATCTTTGAGAAAAGTCAGTCCGACAACGTCTTTGAACTTTTCAAGCTTTTCCTTGTCATCATTCAGATATTGTTTCCAAACCAACAAGATAGCATCCGAAGACTGGTCACTTAAGGAGTTATCCCTTATATTATCGGGTAGCTGGTTTAATCTGGCTATTATTTCTTTGTTCATACTCGTTTAATTTAGTGAGTCATTGGCAGCGTCAATTTTCTCCTGTAGTTCAATAGGTGTAAGATTGGCAGCCCCTGCCGCATTCAATGAATCTTTAATTTCGTCTAACTTCTCGGAGTCTCTCTTCTTCCCAACTCCGGTTATCGCTTTTGCAGTGGCGCGGAAACCGTGAGCTTTTCTATCTTCTTTGCTCATAGCGATAATGTCCGAAGAATCGACACTCTTGGCAAATAACTCATTAGCATGTTTCTCATAATCTTCATTGCCTTTCGTAGCCTTTTTGGTCACTGCTGCAGCGAGAGATTTATCCACGCTAGCCCCAGTTTTGATAGCAGCGCCGGCATATACCATCTTGTTTTTTTCGAGTTCAACTTTTATACCTGCGTTGGCAGAATCCTGTCGCTTCTTTTCAACTTCTTCAATATGCGTCGTTATACCTTCACGCAATTTCGACTTATGCATGAGAGGTTTATCGCCCAACTTGCTAAGTTGTCCGGTGTCTTTATAGGCCTCCACCATAGCGACCGCATCTGCCTCATTTTCAAGCCCCTGCACCTTAGTATCCTCTCCTTTATTAACAGCCTTTATCGCCGCCGCCCTCATAATTTCTTGCTTTGACGCATCCGCTTCACTCATACCCTGCTTCATGTTCAATTGAATTCTTTCTTGCGCATCCACATCAGCAGACCCATCTTTATTTTTAAATGCATCCATTTTTCTCTTATTTAGGTTCTCACTAGTAAGAGTATTAAAACTCAAGTTTTGGTTTGTCAAATCCTTGATATCCCCCTGCGACATAACAGAGGCCGCAGCGGTAAAATGTTTCTGAAGCTCCGGATTACCCAGATCGTGCTGTTCCGCCGCCGCCCTAAGTGCGATTGCTTTATCAACATTATCACCCTGATTAAGCCTTTTCCAGTCCAACGCTTTCAGATTATCTCCATAGCTCTTCTGCCTCTTATCGATAGCATCTTTCTTGGCACGCTCTAAAGAGGACTGATCTTTCACAATCATACCCGTAGCGATATTCCCTGCATAGGGAATATGTTTCCCTGCGAAACCGACCGCCTTCTGATATCCACCATGCATAGTGTCTTGTGCTTTAGCTGCACCTTCAAAATTTCTCACGCTTGCGCCCTTTGCCCAACCGAGGCTTTTTCTCGTAGCCCTTTCTCCCACTTTACCTACGGCATAACTCATACCCGCCACTTTTCCGATTCCAAGTCTTCCTCCTACGATGGCACCGGCTCCATACGCCCCCACACTTTTGGCCGCCATAACAGAGTAGAGGAGTATCCCCATCGCAACCACGTTTGGAATGATCAGCATAAGAAAAGGTGCTATACCTCCCATTTTTGAAGTGTCTCCCAAAGAGGAAGGATCCGTACTGATCGGATTGTCAGTGAGCTCCTTCGCCATCACGGCAGAAAGATAAACAAAGAAGATAAACACCGGGCCGGAAATAGTATTACCAATAAGAGCCCCCCACCACTGTTTGGTATATTGCCCCATAGAAGGCAATACCATACTAAAGAAAGCAAAAGGAGAGATAATAATAAGGATTGCAAACATTACGAGGCGCAACAACAGGAACATAGCCAACATAATATATATAATTCCCAGAACGAAAGTGTATAACACCGCGAAGATGAGAGCGACGATGTCACCGGCGCTAGCCGCAGAACCTTCCCTTGCGAGAGCAATTGCCTTAAAAGAATCCACAATACTGGACAATGTCGAGCCACTGCCTTCCGCACCGGAAAAAGACCCTAGCCAAGCAGCCATGCCGAAGAGAAAAACTTGACCTACGTCAATCACCATCTTGGTAATTTCCGCACTGAAATTTATAAGAAAAATAGAGATAACAAATTTCGGTAACAGGCTTTTGTAACCGTATGATTGATTTCCGACAATGGTCGCAAAAGCTATCAGCAGAAGGAAAAAGACATAAAACATATTGCAAGAATCCCTGACCGTCCTCCATCCGACCTGGACAGCACCGGTAGAAAGCCCTGTAGCAGAATCAACGGTACCAATCAGGACAGCCTTATACATCGCCGGATTGAGCATCACGTCCACCAGCCACGCGCCGAGATATACCAGATAGCTGGCAAGGGTCAGAAGGATTTTCATAACCTCAAAAACGATAATTTTCAATGCCGGCACGACACAGTTCATGATGGCTGCTTTGAAAGCATCTATCAACCCGGCATGAGCGGACGCAACGGGTAAAGCCACAAAAAAACATATAAGTATAAAAGCTGAAAAATAAACTGCCTTCTTTTTTGAATCAATGTTCTGAAACCTGCCGAGGAAATTTTTCATATACTTTATATTTATATGTTTTTTAGATTAAATATTTTTCAATTTTTTAGTTTCCGACTTATTTGCATTATAACACAAAAAAAATAAAGCTACAAAAGTTCTCGTCGCTTGAAACCGCACGCCATACATATTTCTATCAAGAAAGTTTCAAGCAAAAAAATTCGGCATAACGTCTGATTATTCTCAGTCGTTATGCCAGATATCACAACCCTTGCAAAAGTAAAGAGTCTAATTATTTTAGACGCTATACTGAAATTACCTTCACAGCTGAAAGACCAGATAGAGAGATAAACCGACTATTAGCGTGCAAGCTATAACAGTCAGAGAAATAAAAAATAATTCTGAGTTTCTACGCCCCCATTCACCCAAATCTTTCGCCGGTCCTTTGCTTATCAGATACAGAGCCAACGTCAGTATTGTAGTGAAAATCACGAGGCTGAGGAAATCCATCGGGTCTATCCAGCGAATAACCAAATAGATGATAATCCACCAAGATACCACCTTCGAAGGTATCATTTTTTCAAGATTCTTTATTTTTGTTCCAAACTCTGTTGATTTCAGGCTATCTTTTATATCGGAGCCCGAAGCACCTCCTTTTCTATCACTTGCGGGCAATAGCAAAGCCACAAGAAATAGAATAGCCGCAATAACTGCAGCGACAACAATCAAATCATTCAGACTTACCATCCTGTTAACTCTCCTTCTTCTGCTACTTCTGTAACAGCCTCTTTTATTACTGCTTCTGTTATTATCTCCGAATCAATCACCTCGGTTTGCTCGGCGATCCTCCGTAGTGCTCCCAATACCTTTTGAGAATCAAGCCCCTTACTTTCAGCGGATTTGCCGAGAGCTGTTTCCAAGTCCTTCGGGGTAAAAACATTTGAGCCTGCTTTTCCGGAAGTTCCGCCAAGTCTTTTCATCACATCCGTAATCATATCGGTACCAAGGACAAGGTTTGTACCTTCCTTGGCAGTGTTAGCGTAAACTTCTATCAATTTAAGCCCAAGGACAAAGTCGTTGCCGAACTCATCCACCAAGACCCTATAGGAATCCCGTTCCGCTTGAGTCTTGATCCAAAGCGACACCCCTGCTCCCTGAGCCCTGATGATTTGCGAATCTCGGCCTCCCTTAGCAGTAGCGACAGCAGCCTCAGCTTCTAATTTTGCTTTCATGATTGCAGCTTCGCCGGCCTTCTTGGCATCCAGTTCGAGCCTGGCAGTAGCGGCATAATCGCCGAAATCTATCTGCGGGACATCTATTTCCATTATCTGAGCACCAACACCTTTCTCCAGCGTACCCTCAGCCCATTCTCCTTCTTTCTTACGTTCAATTCTACCTTTTTCCTTTAACCTATGATAGATGATCTTTCCGAAAGAAGTAATAAGAGCTCCTTCTCCTTCTTTCCCTTTCTCCGCTTTCTCTCTAGGAAGCTTCGCTTTCAGTTTTTCATCTTGTATATCCTCTCCTTTGGACAATTCCATGAGTTGATTCGGGTCGGAAAAAGTTGCCAGATAAGACCTAGCCTCGTCCAATATTGCACCCTGCACTATGTCTAACCACTTTGTATTTTTAAACAAAGCTGTGTCAGGATTTATTACCCGAATATTCACAAAAAACGGTATGGTCACGGTGACCATAGAGAAGGTTTCAGAATCTTTCAAAACAAACACATATTGATAGACCTGGACAAACAACTGCTTGATCTTCTCATCATGTGTTATAATCTCCTTTTTTTGCGAATCCCATTTGGACCAGGTAAATCTATATTCATATATCCACGCCACATTCGGCAAGCCCAACCACGTAATACCGGGTAAAAAGGTGCCAAAAAACCAATCAATACTTATATCAATAGACCCTCTTTCTATCCTTGACTTATCCGAATCCGGCACTACATAATATTCAGCATTCAGATGAAAACCCCTCAAGCTCATCAGAAACTTTTTGGGCCTTCCTCCATGTATGATGACACGGACCTCTCCTTCACGTATCTCAGTAAAGAATTTGTCATTTTTTGCCATCCAATAAACTATTATTTTAATGGATGTCAGCGAAATTCCTAGGATAATAATCAATATCACATACACCCACAATGCCATAGTCTACTCCCTCCTGTTCAATTTTACACCCAATGCTAACAAAAGCTCTTCTATCTTTTTGACCACAATCCTCTAATCTGATAAATAACCATCCTCTATCCGCTAATTTATTTGCAACGTAGAGATAAGGTCCACTTTTTGTTATCTTATTTACAACATCAATGTAAAATCTATGACATCCGCTAAAGAATGGCGGAAGAAATAGCCTAAAAAATGGCGTAAATAATCTCGTAAGAACTAGTGTAATAACCGTCGTATATAGCACTAACAATAATAGCTGCATCAGGTTATCTCCTTTATTGTTGTTATTTTTGTTTTGGTATAAGTTTTCAAAGTTCATTTCCCCTAAATGATACCGGCTGGCGCTTGTCACACCCCATAATAAGTACGATCCGGCATCTTCAGGACCTTTTATGCTACGCCAGGAGGGTGTGTTTGTCAAGAACAAATTAATATGTCAAACCTCACTGCCGACACCTTGTTTGTCTATATGGCAAACACACCAACTTGTCGCATTTTGCCGTTAGTTATTTCGTCCCATCTGAATCTTCCGTTTCGTTTACAAATAGAAATCCCGCATATATTCAATGCGGGATTTTTTATATCGAACGATTCTAATATTTATAATCCTTAACCCTCACCCAATCCGCCGCTTCCAAATCTTGCGCGCGAGTGCCTTTGTCGATATTGCAATCAGTCAACATTTGTTCCATTTCATCTTTAGGCCGTTTCAATCCCGCCGACAAATTGTTGGATAGCTTCTTGCGCTTGGCGGAAAATCCCATCTTGATCAAACGGAAAATTTTCTGATATTCCTCTACCGGATATTTCTTGCCGATATTCTCAATCTTCAAAATCGCCGAGTCCACTTTGGGCGAGGGATAAAAAGAATCATTGCTGACCTTGCGTATCATCTCCGGCTCTCCATAAAGCAGCACGCTGAGTGCCAGAATGCTCATATCGCCCTTCTTGGCACAGATCCTTTCGGCAACTTCTTTTTGCACCAGCATCACCATCGATTCCGGCGGCGTTTCCGTTTCCAGAAAAAGTTTGATGATAGGAGAGGTGATATAATAAGGAATGTTAGCAACGATTTTATACTTCGTCACGCCGCGAGAAAGCAAAAATTCCGGCATATTTATTTTCAGAATGTCATCGTTCACGATTTCGATATTGGAATTCTCGCCATATTTTTTCAAGATTTCTTTACGCAAATATCTGCTCATCTTCCTGTCCTTCTCGATTGCAATCACTTGTCTACACTTGGACGCGAGAGCAAAAGTAAGCACGCCCAGTCCCGGCCCCACTTCGATCGCCACATCTTCAGAACCTAACTCCGCCGATACCACGATATCTTCCAAAACTTTTTCATCGATCAGAAAATTCTGCCCCAAACTCTTGAGCACTTTGAGGTCCTGCTCCTCCAGCGCGTTTTTGATTTCTTCTATGTTAAGCATAATTGATTTATTAAAATTATATATCTTCATCATCCAAAAAATATGATGTCTATCTAATCGGATTATACACGACATTGCAGTATACCCGAATAAATCTATTTTGCAAGAGCCGTCCGATACCATATTTTTTAAATATTGAAAGACGTTCAACTAAATGGAGTAGCGGGATTCATCCCGCGCTGCTATCCTATGCCTTTAAAACCCCCGCAATCGCACTTTTTATCCGCTTCGGACAACCGCGCAGGTTGAAACCTGCTACTCCATTTAGCGGTAGTGACAATAAAAAAATCAGGCCCGAAGACCCGATTTTTCATATAACTAATAATGCAGATATTTCTCCTCATAAAAATCATCCAGATAGCTATACCCCTGACTCTGCTTCTCGATGAGATTCTGTGGAATATCATTGATAAAGCGCGACTCGCTGTTGGATTGGACGGAGCCGAATATCCTGCGAGTCCTCGCGCAGGTGAGAAAAAGATAGCGTTTGGCGCGTGTCATCCCCACATAGCATAACCGCCGCTCTTCCTCCATCTCACTCTCGTCCGAGAAAGTCCGTCCGTGGGGAAGCAACCCCTCTTCCATTCCGACCATAAATACCGCCGTAAACTCCAACCCTTTGGCCGCGTGCAGTGTCATCAGTGTCACCGCCTCGGTCGTCTCCTCCCAGCCGTCAACGTCGCTGACGAGCGTCACGTCCTCCGAGAAAGCCCGGATTCCTTCTTCCGCCGGCATCTCCTTATACTTCTCGATAGCACTGAAAAGCTCGCGCACGTTCTCCCAACGGCTCTCTCCCTCTTCCGTACCGTCCTTGATATAGTTTTCATAGCCGATTTTTTCCAGCATATATTCCAAGAATTTTCCCGTGTCCTCTTCGGCCATCCGTTTCTTCATTTCCACGATCATCCCGGCGAAAGCCTTGAGCTTGATCAGCTTGTCCTTGGTCAACTCTCCACCTTGATAAGTGAGGATCGTCTGCAAAAAGTCCATCTGATTTTTCCTCATCTCCTTTAACACCTTGTCCAATGTCGCCTTGCCGATCTTGCGCGCTGGAATATTGATGATGCGCTCCAGACTCGCCACATCGCTCGGATTCTGCACGAACCTGAGATAGGCGAGTACGTCCTTCACCTCGCGTCGGTCATAGAACTTGGTGCCGCCCACGATTTTGTAAGGCACTTGGAATTGCAAAAATGATTCCTCGATGGAACGGGACTGCGCGTTGGTACGGTAGAGGATTGCCACGTCATTCAGATTGACCTTCTCCCTACCGTTGGTGCCGTTATTGAGCTTGGCAATTTCACCGATAATGAATTCCGCCTCGCCCTTCTCATTGGCAGCTTCATAGACTATGATAGGCTCGCCGCCTTTCTTTTCTGTCCAGAGCTTCTTGTCCTTGCGATTACGATTGCGGACGATGACACCGTAAGACGCATCCAAAATATTCTGCGTAGAGCGATAGTTCTGCTCCAAGAGGACGGTCTTGGCCTCGGGATAATTCTTCTCAAAGTCTAAGATGTTCTGGATATCCGCCCCGCGCCATTTGTAAATACTCTGCCAATCGTCTCCCACCACGCACAAGTTGCGATGCTTCTCGGCGAGCATATCCACCAGCTTGTACTGAGCGTGATTGGTATCCTGATACTCGTCCACCATCACAAAATGGAACCGATCCTGATATTTCGAAAGCACCACTTTGTTCTGCGTAAAAAGAAGAGTAGTCTTCATAATCAAGTCATCAAAATCCAACGCTCCGCACTCCGTCAGTCTCTTTTGATAGATAGCGTACACCTTGGCGACGTTTTCTGCGAGAAAACTGTCCGCCGTATTGGTCATCTGCTCGGACGTCTTGAGAGAATTCTTGGCATCGGAGATGGCACTGTGCACCGAGCGGGGATTCATCTGCTCCGTGCTCAAGTTAAGCTCCTTCATCGCCTTTTTCACGATTCCCAGTTGGTCGGCACTATCATAAATGACAAAATCCCGTTTGAGTCCGATACCCTCGGCATCCTCGCGTAAAATACGCACACAGAGACTATGGAACGTTCCCACCAGCGGCAACGACGGATTCTTGAAATACTGGCTGAAGGGGGCACTGAAACCCGAACTCGCCTGACTATCCGCCGCGCTTCCCGCCAAAAGACTGCTCACTCGCGATCTCATCTCGCTCGCCGCCTTATTGGTAAAAGTCACCGCCAAAATATTCTCCGGCCGCACGCCCTTTTCTCGGATCAAGTAAACGATACGATGGGTGAGTGTCTTGGTCTTGCCCGACCCCGGCCCGGCGATAATCAGCACCGGCCCCTCGGTTTTCTGCACCGCCTCTCTCTGTTTTGGATTCAAATCTCTAAGCATCTTATTTAAAAGGTTATTTTTACACTTCATTATAGCAGAAAAAAGGGATTTGCCCAAAGGTTGACAAGGGCAGGAATAGAGCTAGAATAAAACCAAAAAACGACTTCAGAAAAGGAGGAACAATGGATTCTATTCAATATACACTTATCAATTTAATATTTTTTACCGGAACCGTCTCCATCTTAGCACTAGGCAAGAGAAAAGGGCTATGGCTAGACGACACACTACCGGAAGAACAAAGACGACTCTTCTTGAATGTCGGGCGTCAAAAAGACTCATTAGCCATTGTTGGTATCATCTTTTTTACACTCTACATAATTGCAAAAATCAATTTTTTGACCAGTTTCTTGACCGTTATATTTATAAACGAAATCCACTCTTATTATATACTTAGAAGCTACGTCAGGATTGCGCGGATTGAGTTATGCAAAGAATGAACTTCTTTGCATTTTTATTAAATCTTGACAAAATAAAGATATACTCTATAATCTTAATATCGTTGACACTATTTTGACCCCATGTTAAATTTTGAATGTAAGCTTAAATATTAATTTTTTAGCTTTTCGCTGATTGGCCAAAGCAATGAGTCGCAACCAGATAGTTATCCAGAAAGGTGACCATTAGGCGCAAAAGTTTCAAGGAAATAAAACAATTAGTACAATTATAGAAAAACCGACCGTAGAGCAGGATACTGATTCTATGCTAGAAATCGATAAAAATCCCTGTCTAACCGGGAAAGTGATTTGTGGTAGTTTTGGTTTTATTAGATCCAATATTACTGTTTTGTCAGTGATTTTTTTGTTGTCTCTAGTATCAGTTTCCAATGCTACAGTCTCAAACTACAACTTCCAAAAAGGAAGCCTTTTATTTGGCTATTTAGAAGGCAAAGGAGGTGGTTATGACGGGGATGGCAACATTACCGTCAATAATAATCAGAATTACAACAGCGCCGCCGGCAGCGAAACCAACCTGATCAAGGTAGCCAGCGCCGACACCTCTTTCTGGGACAACTATACCGCCAGTAACACCGCGCTTAATGACGAGAGTGGAGAAGGTGCCCAAACTCAGACGATTTCCTCTGGACAAGGAGAAAAAGTCAATTTTGAGCCGATGACCGTACAGGGGAACTTCCTAATTTCTCCTTCCAGCTTCTACGATGGCACATCCGAAGAACAAAGATACGGCCTAATCAAATACACAGTAGAGGACGGAGATACCCCCAGCTCTATTTCCAATTCTTTCGGCATCGGTCTTTATACTTTTCTCTGGGCTAATAATATGAAAGTAGGCGACTACATCAAGCCGGGACAAGTAGTGGAAATTCTACCGATAAACGGCGTAAAACACGCCGTCACAGACAAAGATACCATCGAAGCCATAGCTACCAAATATAAGGCAGACATACAGGAAATTATCATTTATAACGAGCTTCCCGCCAACGGCAAGCTGACTGCAGGAAGAACCCTTGTCGTACCGAACGGCGAGAAAGAAAAGCCTATTGCGGAACCAAAACCGGTTGTTACTCCAACGACCACCAGTCAAGGCACCGTGGTTTCCTCCAGCAAATATGTAGCCGCAACAACAGTTCAGAAAGGGCATTCCTTCCCTTACGGACAGTGTACCTGGTATGTCTCCACTCGATTCTATGTTCCATGGGGTGGAAACGCCAAGGCTTGGCTCGCCAACGCTGCCGCTTATGGCTACTCTACAGGCAGAACCCCTGTTGCCGGCTCAATTATGGTGACAAACGAACACCGAATATATGGCCACGTGACGTACGTCGAATCAGTAACCGCCACCACAATCACCATTTCTGAAATGAACTATACAGGCTGGGCACGAAAGAGCGTAAGAGTCGTCCCAAGAAACAGCTCAGTGATTATGGGTTTCATCTATGCCAAGTAAAGAATCAATCAAATATAAAAAAACGAAAGCCCTGCTTCCGTTTTTTGTTGCAAATCAAAGCGCCCCTACTAAATGGAGTAGCGGGTTTTAACCCGCGCGGCTATCCTATGCCTTTAAAACCTTCGAAATCAAGCGTTTTATCCGCCTCGGACAACCGCGCAGACTGAAGTCTGCTACTCCGAATAAAAAAGCAACGATTGATCGGTCATTGACAAACCGCCCAAAAAAGCTAAACTGTAATAGTAAATTACGGGTTCGTAGCTCAGTTGGTTAGAGCGCCACATTGACATTGTGGAGGTCGGAAGTTCGAGTCTCCCCGGACCCACCCAAAATAAAAATCCGCCGAGTGAGGCGGGTTTTTTGATGTGTACAATACGTGTATAATACGTGTATACATTATACATGTATTGCCTTTCTATATAATACATGTATAATACGTGTATACATTATACATGTATCATAAAACAATTAACCTATAAATATGCTATTCAAGCTAGAAAAACCTGATTTGTCAAAAATGAGGGGCAATAGAATCGTAGAGTTAATGGAAAATAAAGAGCTACAGCAGATAGCGAGAAAAACAATGAGCCCCGATTATTTATATTGGGATAAAATTAAATATCGTTTTAAGCAAACATTGCCTAAAGGTGTGTCAACAGAAGAGTTATGGGCACTGACAAAATTTATACGCAAATATTTTTCGGAACAAACAATCACCCCTATAAAAAATGAAAAGGGAGAAAAATTTTCTTTTATAAAGTTATCACGCTTCGAACAATTCCTCCATGAAACCGATTTGAATATGGGGGGCAGTTTATTTGTGAATTCAGGAGATGACAAAGAAAAAAGAAAATACCAATTTATATCCCGAGGTATTATGGAAGAGGCGATTGCGTCCTCGCAACTGGAAGGAGCAAATACTACGCGAAAAGCAGCTAAAGAATTCCTGAGGGAAGGAAGAACACCAAGAACCAAGGACGAGAAAATGATTCTGAACAGTTACCATGCTAGAAAAGCTATAGAAGAAAAATACAAAAAAGAAAAACTAGATTTACAAACCATCTTTGAATTGCACAGAATATTGACGATAGATACGGTCAAAGATGAAGAAATAGGACGTTTTAGAACCGACAAAGACGATATAGTGGTCGCAAATAATATTGAAAATATAGTCTATCACGTTCCACCAAAAGAGATATTTGTAAAAAAGGAAATCAAAGAATTGATAAAGTTCGCCAATGACGAAACAGAAACCCAGTTTATCCATCCGGTAACAAAAGCCATTTTGATTCATTTCTGGTTGGGATACCTCCATCCCTTTACAGATGGCAATGGGCGCCTCGCTAGAGCATTGTTCTACTGGTATTTGTCGAAAAAAGATTATTGGGCCTTTAATTATTTGCCAATCTCTAAAAACATAAAGAATTCCCAAACGCAGTACGGAATGGCTTATGTGCTGGCAGAACAAGACGACTGCGATCTTACATATTTTATTGATTATAATATAGATAAGATACAACTGGCCATAAAAGATTTTGAAGCCTATGTTGAAAAGAAAAGAAAAGAAAATATCGAAATTTCCAAAATTTCCAAATCAAAATACAATTTCAATGACAGGCAGCTTCAGTTACTGCAATATCTTAATGGTAACAGATATGGAAAAACATCAGTTTCGGTCTATATGAATATAAATAATCTAAGAAGCAGGATAACAGCTTCTACGGATTTAAAAAAACTAAAAGAGCAGGGGTTCCTGTATGCCAAGAAAAAAGGCAAAGAGGTCTTCTATTTTGCCACAAAAAAGATCGATGAACTGTTTGAATAATATTTTGAATTAATATAATGAATAAAGTCACCAAAACCATCCACATCACCGCTAACAACCACGGTCAGCGCCTCGATAAATTCTTGGCTGATTTCGATTTGGAAAAATCCCGCGCGGCTTGGCAGAAGCTTATCAAGAGCGGAAAGGTTTTAGTAAATGATAACGCGACTGAGGCAAACTATTCGATCAAGACTGCTGACAAAATTGAAATTTTAAAAGAAGACCTACCGGTAGAAAGAGCAATGTCCGTTCCCGACATTAAAATCATCTACGAAGACGAGAACGTAATCGTGATAGATAAGCCCATCGACGTGGTGGCGCAAAGAACAGAAACAAGCGATGCGCCTGCGGTCACTGATTTTTTGGAAAATCATTTTCCTGCAATCAAAAAAGTAGGAGAGGACGAACAGCGCAGCGGCATAGTGCATCGCCTCGACAAGGACACTTCCGGAATTATGATTGCCGCCAAAAATCAGGAAGCGTTTGAATTCCTGAAAGACAGATTCAAGAAGAGGGAAGTGCAAAAACTTTATACTGCACTGGTTTACGGCAAAGTCGAACCCGAAAAAGGGGAGATAGATTTTGCCATCGGCCGCAATCCCAAATCACCGTGCAAACAGACTATCGTCAGAAATCCCGATACTTCCACCGTCAAATGCCGAGTGGCGCGTACGCTCTATCGGACGATTAAAAGCTCCGAAGATTATTCTCTGCTTGAAGTCGAGCTCAAAACCGGCCGGATGCACCAGATTCGGGTACATATGAAAGCCATCGGACATCCCGTCGTAGGCGACCCCAAATATGCCACACCGAAGCTCCTTCAAAGCACCCCGGGGCTCAAAAGACAGTTTTTACACGCCAGCGAGCTTAAAATCACGCTTCCCGACGGCAAAAAGGGTATATTTCACTCAGAACTGCCAAACGACCTACGATCCTTCCTCAAAAAACATTCTGACCTTGACTAAACGTTTTTTTTACATTACTATGAAGTAGTCTAAGAGCTTACTCAAGACCTTTCTTTCGTTGCGAAAACTTCAAATTTTGTGCGAAAAACCTGAAAGTTGAGAAAGGCTATAATAATAACCTGACGAGACTTGAAGATTTTGCAGCCAAAATTTGGAGTTTGCAGCAGAAAACGAAGGTCTTGAGTAAGCTCTGAGACATTTCTTTTATATTGTTTGAAATTAACTAAGATAAAATACGAAAATGGCAATCAGATTAATTGACTTCAACCACACCGGAACCAAGGAGGATCTGCCGGAAATCAAACCGGGACACGTGGTAAAAGTCCACCAGAAGATTACAGAAACAAAAGTAACTGGGAAGAAGCAGGAAACCAAAGAAAGAATCCAGATTTTCGAAGGTTTGGTCATCGGTGTTAAAGGCGGAAACAACATCACTGCTACTATTACCGTGCGCAAGATTTCCGGAAACATCGGAGTAGAAAGAATTTTTCCACTGAACTCTCCTTCCATCGCCAAGATCGAGATTTCCAAGATCACCAAGGCTCGTCGCGCCAAACTGAACTATATGCGTGACCGTATCGGAAAAGCCACTAAACCAAAAGGAGAATTGGCCACCGAGGAAGACAACAAGCCAAAAGTGAAAAAAGGTATTGAAGCGAAAGTTGAAGAAGTGAAAGAAGTACTTATAGAAGAAACTCCGGTTGAAGTAGTAGTCGAAGAAACAGTTGCGACCGCAGAAGAGGTAAAAACCGAAGAAGTAAAAGCGGAAGAAACCGTCGCAAAAGCTCCGGAAGAGAAGAAGTAATCTAACGGTTGTTTACAAAACTTATTTTTACAGATAAAATTAGTTAGTGATATTACGGTTATCTTAATTTATAGCTCCCTGCTCCGAGCCTTTCACCGCCGGGAGCCATAAGTTAGTTCGTCGGAGTGGCGGAATTGGTATACGCAACAGGTTGAGGGCCTGTGCTCGCAAGAGCGTGAGGGTTCAAGTCCCTCCTTCGACACAGACACGACGGACAATAATTCCTACCTTATAGCTTCGGCTATGAGATTAGGGCGCTTAGCTCAGTTGGCTAGAGCATCTCGTTTACACCGAGAGGGTCGGGGGTCCGAATCCCTCAGCGCCCACAAAGAAGATAGATTAAAATAGAAAAAAGCTGTCTAATTTAATATATATTAGAAGGCAAGGGATGATGAGTTTATGCCCCAGAGGGGTAAATCCCTCAGCGCCCACACATATCCATTGTCATTTCGAACGCAGCGATAGCGAAGTGAGAAATCTGGGAAAGATGCTATGCTGGATAATTAGCTTTGTTAAAAAACATTATCAATAGCATCGTACCTTTCTCAGATCTCTCAGTCGTGCCTCCTTCGAGATGACATATGTTACAATCATTTTTGCCGGGGTAGCTCAGTTGGTAGAGCAAAGGATTGAAAATCCTTGTGTCGGCGGTTCGAGCCCGCCTCCTGGCACTTATTAATGAAGCTCCATTTTATGGAGTTTTATTGTGTCTTTATAAATAAAGAAATTGATATATTGACATCTATTACTTCGTAGACTACAAGACAAAGTCAAATCTACAAGGAGGTGACAAAAATAGAGATAAAAAGAGTAAGACCAATAAAGCCACTTAAACCTCAGGCAACAAAGCCCGAGGATGGTCCCAAAAACGTATCAAAGAAGTATGCCAGCAGAGCATCAATCGCTGGCATACAATCTTTTTCCAAACATCACATTTTATACCAAGTTAAACAAATCTGTTCTACAATCCAATCATATAGCATTTGAAATTTCTCTCTCTCCCATCGAGAGAGGGTCGAGATGGGGGGGAATAAAAGTGAAATCATCATTGCACAGATTAAGTTAATCTGGGATTACATATAAAAAACATCAACTCACCCGAGTTGATGTTTTTGTTTTAGAGCTATTGCTTTTTCACCTCAAAATATTTCACCATCTGCAAAATCGGCATTTTCTTTCCATTGGGAAAAACATAGTCCTCTCCTTTGCACAAGAACTCAAAACCGAATTTCCGATAGAACTCGATAGCATCCGAATTATAGGTTGCCACCCCCAGCTTTATTTTCTTTTCCTCTCCTAACCAAGACAGTGCTTTTTCCATAAGCCTTTTGCCGATTCCCATCCGCTGATATGAAGGCAAAAGATAAAGCGACCCTATCTTATTATATCCGTCTTTTCTTTCCACCCAGCACATACCCACAATCCGCCCGCCGTTCTTCGCCGTCCAAATATGTTCAGTCGTGCTTTTACCCCTAACGCTTTTTTGCATAAAATCCAACCTCTGTGCATTATGAATTTTTCGACTCTGGATGTCCTCCACGGTAATCCCATGCTCTTTGTTCGTATAAGTCGACACCCATACCTCGTCCTTGAGACTGAGAACATTTTCCATATCTTCCAACGTAGCATCTGCCACGATCACGCTCTCCGCCTTGCGCTTTTGAAAGTCTTTTATCTTTTCCAGATGATTACGATCTTTCTCACGACCGTATTCTTTTACCATCAACTCCTTCCATTCCCGCACCGTGTTCAAGCTCGCAAATTTGAATCCTCCTACTTCAAAAGAGTCTCTGAAAATTTTATCATAAATGTCCTCCCGCCCGGGCCAAGCCGGACCGATATCGACATTGATTCCCTGAATCAAAATCTTATAAAGTTTCTGATTAGGTTCATCGTGGAAATAAACCTCTTGCATCTCTTCAGAAGAAACAAAATCATCTCCCACCGCGATATCTATATCGTTCAGATTTTCAATTCTTTCAAAATCCAGCACCCCCAAAAGATAAAGCGGCGTCGAACCGAAAACTACAAAATCACAATTGATCTTTTGTTTGAGCTCCGAAAGTACCGGCGATAAGCACTCCCAAAATTTCTGATTGATTTGCATGACCTTAAGTTAAGAATAATTCATCTCTCCTTTCGTTCTAATTCTATAATAAGCGGGTACTCTTGTCTAATAGACTAAAATTCCTTGTGACCTTTGACCTTTTCTATAATAAAAGTATACTATCTATATTAACCTTAACTAATTTAAAAAAATAGATTACCATGGATGAAATTACAAACGAAAGGAGTGTGCCCGTAGCAACGGTTGTCGGTATTACAATTCTTACCGCCATCATTTTTGGCGCCGGTGCTTACCTGTATGTCAACAACAGTGCAACAGAAGAGAAAGATACTCTCAATGCTCAAATCGCTACACTACAGAATGAAGTTTTAAGTGCAAAAAAAGCAGCGACTATAACGTCTGACTCTTCAGTGCCCGCCACTAATGCGGATGACGAAGTGACTTCTACCGAAAAATCATCCGTTCCTGCAGACTGGAAAACTTATAAGAATACAAAATATGAATACTCTTTAGATTATCCAAATAATTCCAAATTACTGGCTCGCGATGAAAATTTAAATAACACTACAATTAATCCTGCAGTAGCAGAAATTATCATAAGTAATGATGAATCCGGCTTTATATTTAGTGCAACTTCTAAAAATATTCAGTTTACTACGGATGAAATAAAAAGTTCATTTCCTGAAACTGATCCAAGCAATATCACTTTAACGCCCACAACAATAGCCGGAAATCCCGCATATCAAGTTAAATATGACACCGCAAGCGATGGAATCTCTGACCTTTATTTTGTCAAAAACCCTTCAGGAGTAGTATTGCGACTTATGATTGCCCGTAACGATAGCGCTGCACAAAAAATATTATCTTCTTTCGCATTTGAAGAATAAAATCCTGCAATTGTATTAACTTCACATAGAAGGATAATTTGCCCACTTGTTAGTTGATTGATTATATGATATTAACCTAAAACTTTGTCTGAAATAATATAAAATACCGACCCCCGAAAGGGCCGGTATTTTTTATATCTGAGCGGATGACCGGGTTCGAACCGGCGACCTTCTCCTTGGCAAGGAGATGTTCTAGCCAACTGAACTACATCCGCTTATTTACTTAGATATTCTAGCATATAAAAGCCATTTGGCAAGAGGCGGAAAAGAACAAAGGTTGACTTTACCGCACCGTTATGTAAAATCAGGACAAGGAATAAAAAGAGGCGATACTATAAGTATTTTCAATCTTTATAATGCAGGATTAGACAAGTATTTTGACATCGATTATAATGGCTCACAAGCCGTAAAGGAACTCAGGAAAGCCCCGAAAACGGTCTGCGTCATAATCATAAGCGGGAATGAAGACATCATTACCGAAAAATGGTCTCTGTGTGAATGTCTGAGTGATAAAAATGACTACGACAAGCCGGATTGCGGCAAAGACCGATTCGATACGCACAGAGAAAACTTCAAAGTCCAAGAGATAATAGTCCCGCAAGTCCTGCGTTTCTTAAGAAACGATATAAAAAAGATGGAGGAGTTCCTTAATATTCTCATGGCAGGCAATCCCGCGAAATATGTTTTTTTAGTGCTTTATCTGAATATCAACGATAAAGCCCTGGCCCACACATCTCCCACATTGGGACTGGCACGTTTTCTCAATAAAATAAACGAAATTTT
>Ga0265294_10002032_pt1 | contig 26782 bp, 23 predicted proteins | sample MunlanPumphouse3_FD_192504 | JGI IMG/M metagenome (GOLD analysis project Ga0265294, IMG submission 192504) | Groundwater microbial communities from a municipal landfill in Southern Ontario, Canada - Pumphouse #3 | ecosystem: Environmental > Aquatic > Deep subsurface > Groundwater | place... | reverse complement strand
GTTGTATTTGTGTCGATAAAATTCTGTACATCGTCTGCAATATTCCTTGCTGCAGTACGGGCACTATCAATTAATCGAGGGTTGAGATTTAATTTGCTTTCCATAATTCCTCCTTACATTCAATTCGAGGGCAAAGCCCTCGTCATTGTTATGGATCCTTCGCTTACGCTCAGGATGACATTATAAATATCTTTCTGCATCCTTGATGATTTCTTCGTCTATGCCTGCCATTTTTGCTATCTTTAAGGCATCTTTCGGAATATCACTAGAATATTTCACTTCTATAAGCCTGTAATCCATGTATTCTTGAACGTGCTCTATGTTGTCCGTTTTGCTCAAATCAGTCTCATCAGGAAGATTAAGCCCTTTAACCTGTAAATTTTTTATGCCCTCATCATTTGCAACATTATCATAATGAGTTGTGAGTACTGTTATACAATCCTTGTTTTTAAGATAATTTACTACTGCCTTCGTAATTGCATAACCTTCCTTTGGATTAGTACCTCCTGCCAGCTCATCAATTAAAATGAGACATCTGCGGTCAGAACTTTTTATAGCTTCTTTTAGATTAACCATTTCTGCTCCAAAGGTACTAAGACCCTTTTCAATGGACTGATTATCACCTGCAGAAATAAATATGTGTTCAAAAAGACATAGTCTTGCATATTCACAGGGTACAAACATTCCAAAACTCGCCATTGCTGCAATTTGACCTATCATCCTAAGGGTTACGGTTTTCCCCCCCATGTTTGCCCCTGTTATGCAAGACACATTTTTATTAAGGTTTAAATCAATAGGAACATATTGAATATGTTTTTCTTTCAATGTTTTTTCAAGTTTAAGGTTTCTGCCGTCTTTAATTGTAATTTGCAGCTCATTAATTATTTCCGGCTCAATGGAGCCGGTTTTTTGTGCATAATTTGCTTTTGCAATAAGATAGTCAATTTCACCTATAGTTTTTGTGTTTTTTTGCAAAATATCGCTGTATTCTTTTATAGACCCGGAGATATTTTGTCGAATTTTGTATTCTTCATCATCTTCTTCATAGGTGAGTTCTTCGTATTTCTTCTCTAACTTATCTATTTCATCAGTATTCTTGATTTTAAAAATAATATTTAAATAATTTTCACCGGATACTCTTAAATTAACTTCCTTGTTCAGCTCATCGATTCTTTCTTTTTGTGACTTGCTTATTGCTACTTCATTCTTTAAATTTAACCTAATATTATACTTTTCTTGTATTTCTTCTTTAATTTTTTTCTTTAATAATCGTATAGTCTTCTCAGTCTGTCTTTTTTCATTACGAATTTCTTTTAATTTTTGTGAATATTCGTCGTAAATATAAAATGTGTTTAATCTTTCATGAGCGGGATCAAGTTCTTCATATAGTTGTGGCAGGGGCGTTAATTGCAATAGCTTTAAATCAGTATCTGAAATGCCTCTTAAAATTTTATCTATCTTTTCGACTAAAATCAGAAAGTTTTTTATTTCAAATAATTCTACTTCGTCAAGAACCTGATTGCTTTTTGCCCTATGGATGGTTTCAAAAATATTTTTAGTGTGTTTTAAAACATCAATTAGGTCGCGCCTTTGTCTGCTTTCAATAAATGCCCTTATTTTATTGAACTCTGTCTTAAGGTCTGCCTCCTGACCTTTTATAAAAGGCTTAGCTTCCTGTTTTGCCCTTATTCCGTATTCTGTAATTGGTCTTATTTCATTAAAAATATAATCGAAATTTATATTCTTCATTGTATTTTCTGTCATAAAGCTATTCAATCTTCATCACCGCCCGACACCACATCAACAACTTTTATTCTCGGAAGGACTTTTTTCATATTTTCTTTTAAAACTTCACTGTCAAAGAAATATCCTTCCGGAGATATGGGATTTAAAGTCACTGCCAGAACATTTATTGTATTCATAGCTTCAACTTTAAGACCTTTTTTTCTCATTTCATTCCACATATTTATATCCGTAAATATTTTCGTTCCGTCTTCTATTATTAGTTTAATGCCTCTTAAATATTTGTTTTCCCATAGTTCTTTCAAAAGAGCAGATGTGACTGCACCTTTAATAAACACATGAGTCGTTTTTTCGTCAATCATTTCACTTATTTTTTTGCCGCCTGTAATACTTGTTTTAATATCGGGAACAACTGCTTTACCTTCTTCTGATATGATGCATGTTTTATTTACTTTCCGAACGATATTCTTAACATGTTCATCCGTTCCTGTAAGGGAGCAGCATTCCACAGCATGGGCAGTCTTTTCTAAAACCTTTTTCATATCTCTGCTTAGTACAGCACCTGTCGCAATAACGCATGCATCTGTAATAGCTGGAGATGAAACAGCTTTCCTGTCTATTGCTCCATCTATGAATACCACTTCTGCTCCGTAATGTTTAAGGCGTTCCGCAACATATTTCATATCTTTTGCGGTGACAGGTCCGGCAATCTGTATATTGCCTTTTTGTCTCACCCTTATAATTATTACTTCGCCCATGGCAGTTGATATTCCCGTAGTTTCCAATATTTCAGCCTTGGCGGTTGAAAGCATCAGTGTTTTCTTAGCCGTGGCAACATACATTCCTTCAGTTACTAAAATTGCAGGCTTTTGTATTTTTGTTACTAAATCTGTATTTTCACCGTCACGACCTGTTGAAGTAATGCCTGTTTTAATATTTAGGTTTATTGCTTCTTCTATGAGATAATTGAGTGTCACTGTCTTTCCTGCATTCTTTGCAAGACCTATTATGGACACAGTTTCATAATTATTCTGTTTTATTGTTTCAATTAATCTCATAAGTACCTCTTTAACTAAATTACAATAAATGTAGATATATAAAGCGCAGTCTCGCTACACAATTTTGTCTGCTCCTCACGTCGCACAAAATTGGTGCTCGTTGCGAATGACCTACCGCCATTTTTCAGAAAAAAGACTCTGAAAAATGGGGTTAGGGCATCTTATTTGTGTGTTCTGTCTCTTCTTGCCAATTTTGTGGGTTCAAGTGCTAAGTCATTTCCTTGCAGAAGTCCTGCAACTCCTGTCAGCGGATCTGATTTCTTTCCTTGACATACATCGCATTGGCATTCCAATTCAGGTATATCCGGCTCTGTGTATGTGGTAATAACACCTTCAAAGTTTCTTAAAATCAATTTGTGTGCTGAGCGTGACAATACATAATCAGGTCCTACAGGTGTTTTTCCTCCGCCTCCGGGTGCATCAACAACAAATGTAGGTACGCAGAAACCTGAAGTATGTCCTCGTAAGCTTTCTATTATTTCAATTCCCTTTGCAACAGGTGTTCTAAAATGTTCAATTCCAAGTGAAAGGTCGCATTGATAAATATAATATGGTCTTACTCTGTTCATAACAAGCTGATGAACCAATTCTCTCATAATATGCGGGCAGTCATTAACTCCCCTTAACAATACTGTTTGGTTTCCTAAAGGAATACCTGCATCAGCTAACTTTCTTAAGGCTTCCATTGCTTCCGGCGTAAATTCCTTGGGATGGTTGAAGTGAGTATTAAGCCAAATCGGATGGTATTTTTTAAGCATATTTACCAAGTCATCTGTAATACGCTGGGGCAAAACAACCGGTGTTCTCGAGCCTAAACGTACAATTTCCACATGTGGGATTTCTCTTAATTTGCTGATAATATATTCTAATTTTTTGTCTGATACTAACAAACAGTCTCCGCCTGACAGCAATACATCTCTTACTTGTGGAGTATTTCTGACATACTCAATACATTTGTCGATATTTTCCATTCCTACTTCATCATCGCTCTGTCCTGCAAATCTTCTTCTTGTACAATGTCTGCAATACATTGAGCATTGATCAGTTATTAAGAACAATACTCTGTCTGGATAACGGTGAGTTAATCCCGGTACCGGTGAATCTTCATCCTCGTGCAATGGGTCAATCATGTCTGCATCACTTCTATGTGTTTCTGCAAATGTAGGTACTGCCTGCATTCTTATGGGGTCTCTCGGGTCATCCTTATCCATATGGGCTGCATAATATGGTGTTATACCCATTCTGAATTTTTCCAATACCTTGTTGATATCTTCTTCTTCCTGTTTGGTAATGTTAATTATTTTTTTTATTTTCTCCACAGAGTCTATTCTGTTTTCTACCTGCCATCTCCAGTCATTCCACTCTTCAGGCTTAACGTCTTTCCAAAGCTCGATTTCATTATAATAAGCCATATTTCTACCTCCTTAAATATTATAACAAGCAACATATGTCATTCACCAAGTGAATGACATGTTGCTTAGTTTGACTTATATACTTTTTATGCATATAATTTTGTGAATAATTCTCTTAATCCTTTGCTTTCTCTCATTACCTGAAGCGCAGTTTCAGAGTGCCCCTTAGTATAACCGTTTCCAACTATCATGTTAATGTCTTTGCCAACACCTTCAGCTCCTAATGCTGCTTTTGTAAAGCTGGTAGCCATGCTGAAGAAGTAAACTGTTCCTTCGTCCTTTGTAGCAAGTATTGCTGACATTTCACAATTTGGTCTTGATACTACACTTATTACCAAATCACATAATTGTCCGTCCGTTGCTTCCATAACCTTATCGTATACTTCAATTGCATTTGTAGCATCACCTGATATTAAAACATCTGCCAATCCAAGTTCTTTTACTGTATTTAGTGATACTTCTCTGTGAGCCCAACATATAACTTTTCCTGTGGGACCTGCCTTCTTCTTTGCTTCATATAAGCATAAGAGTCCTGATTTGCCTCCTCCTCCAAGAATTAAGACAGTATCTCCTTCTTTGACCAATTTCTGAGTTTGCGCCGGTGCTCCAGCTACATCAAGCACTGACAAAGCAAGGTTTTCGGGTATATCATCCGGAAGTTTTGCATAAATTCCGCTTTCGAATAATATTGCTTTTCCTTTGATATCAACTTGGTCAATATCTTTCCTTACTTCTAAAATTTCTTCAATTATTAGTGGAGTCAGTGACAATGATACCATTGTTGCTATTTTGTCTCCAACCTTCAAATCTGTTTTTGTTTTTAGTGCCGGTCCTATTTGTTCAATAGTACCAATTAACATACCACCTGAACCTGTTACAGGGTTTTGATGTTTTCCCCTTTCAGCAACAATGCCTTTCATAATTTCTTTGATTTTTTCTTCATCTCCGCCGGCTTGATCATTAATTTGTGTGAAACTTGCCGAGTCAATATTTAATGTCTGCACATTTATAAGAATTTCATTGTCGAATATTTCCATAGTGTTGTCGATTTTCAAAGCCGGCTGTGGTAACACTCCTTTAGGTTCAATCACTCTGTGTGTGCCATACGGGTTTCCTTTTTTCATAGTGCCTCCAAAATTTCATTAATTTAGTATGGGTTGAATATTGGGTATATTCACCTATATAATAAGCAAAATTTATGCCAATTATCCAAAAATTAATAAATAGCTATTTTCCAACATTTTTTTACGAAAAAGGTTTTCAAAAATCTGTAAGTGCCGAATATTCAGCTTTTTGTATTGATGAGTAAATAAATTTGTGATATAATTCAATCATTCTAAGCATAGCAAAGAAACTAATATTCATCAATGCAACAATTATTTAATAAAATATAGTAATAATAAAAAAATTTAGGAAGAGGGGGCACCCCTTAATATGTCCCCATAAGCAGGTAAAAAATATGGATAACAGACCAATTGGAATTTTCGACTCCGGAATCGGAGGATTGACAGTAATGAGAGAAGTTATGGAGCAGCTTCCCTATGAAAACATAATTTATTTAGGGGATACCGCAAGAATACCCTACGGCTCTAAATCTGAACAAGCAATAAAGAAATTTTCGCTTCAATGCGCTACATTTTTGAAAAACAAAGATGTAAAAACAATTGTTATAGCATGTAATACAGCAAGCTCCAATGCGCTTGACTTATTGACCGAGGAATTTGATATTCCTGTTATAGGAGTAATAGACCCCGGTGCAAGAAGTGCATCTAAAGCTACCAAAACCGGCAGAATTGGAGTAATCGGCACAACAGCCACCATCAACAGTTACGCATACCAGAGAAAAATAATGGAATATATGAGTAATGCAGAAGTAATCGGCATACCTTGTCCCCTTTTTGTCCCCATTGTTGAAGAAGGCTGGGAGTACTCTAGGGTGGCAGAGCTTACTGCAGAAAAGTACTTGACAGAGTTAATTGAGCATGAAGTAGATGCATTGGTTTTAGGATGTACTCACTATCCTATACTGAGACACACTATAAAAAAGGTCTTAGGACCTCAAGTTATGCTTGTAAATCCTGCCTTTGAAACAGCCAAGGACTTAAAAAACCTATTGACTGAAAAAGACATTATGAATGGAAATTATGACAAACCACGATATGAGTATTATGCAACCGATGCACCAGAGCGTTTTAGAAGAATAGGAGGCAACTTTTTGAAAAAAGAAATTAATGCTCTTTATGAAATTGCCATAGATAACCTTTAAGGGGATGTAAAATGGAAAATGTGAAAGTAAGAATAAACACCATACAGACAATTGATGAAGCAGGCAACGAAGATGTTATTGAACTGCTTACAGAAGCAAAATTAGAGAAATTGAAGGATTGTTTCATTGTTAACTATGACGAAAGTGAAATAACAGAACATAAAGGAAGCCGTACCAGATTAAAAATATATAAAGATAAAATGTTAATGATCAAGGTTGGAGTTTTTTCTTCTAAAATGGAGTTTCAGAAAGGTAAAAAATACAAAAATTTATATTCTACTCCATATGGTAACTTTGACTTGGAATATACTACGGTTTTGTATAATAATAAATTGAATGAAAAAGGCAGAGGCCGTATTCATACTGAATATATGATTAATTTTGCCGATTCTGATGAAAGTTATAATAAACTAAATATTGAAATAATGTAGACCACAACAAAAAAGACGAACATTACCGCCTATTTTTCGGCATGTTACGCTCAATTTTCGGCACGTGAGGAAACTATGGAAATTAAATATTTTGATGCTTTAATAGAAGCAATAAAACTAATAAATGATGGTATTCAGGTTATTGATGCAAGCGGAAAAATAATATATCACAATCCTGCAGCAAAACATTTGGATTTAATTGATGCGGAAAAAACAATTGGCAGACATATACTTGAGGTATATCCTTCTCTTACCTTTGAAACAAGTACTATCATCAATGTACTGAAAAACGGTAAACCTATTTATAATGTCGAACAAAATTTTGTTAACTACAAGGGTGATAAAATTTCTACATTGAACTCAACTCTTCCCATTATTTATAACAATAAAGTTATAGGTGCCTTGGAAGTTTCACGAGATATTACAAAGGTAAGAGAATTATCGGAAAGGATTGTAAGCTTACAAAGAGAGTTATATGAAGTTAATCAAGGTGGAGAAAAAACGTCAAAACCTTTAGCCAAATATAATTTTTTGGATATAATAGGTCAGAACAAAGAAATACTTAAACTTAAATCACTTGGACTTAAAGCTGCAATGACTGATTCCCCCGTAATAGTTACCGGAAACACCGGAACAGGCAAGGAATTATTTGTGCAGTCCATTCATAATTCCAGCGACAGAAAATACAAACCTTTTGTTGCTCAAAACTGCGCCGCGCTGCCTGCCAATCTTCTTGAAAGTATTTTGTTCGGCTCGGTAAAAGGTAGTTTTACCGGAGCAGAAAACAGGCCGGGCTTATTTGAATTAGCAGATGGAGGCACCTTATTTTTAGATGAAATAAATTCTATGCCTTTAGATCTTCAAACCAAGCTGCTTCGAGTAATTCAAGATGGTCGGGTCAGAAGAGTGGGCTCCGGCAGAACAACAGATGTTGATGTTAGAATTATATCAGCCATGAATACGGATATCAGTACTGTGGTAGAAACAAAACAAATAAGGCAGGATTTGTTTTTCAGACTGAGTGTTATTACATTGGTAATTCCGGATTTATGTAAAAGAATTGAAGATATACCACTGTTGGTAGAGCATTTTATAGATAAATATAATAAGAAGTGCAATAAGTTTTTCAATGGTGTTTCTAAGGATGTTTTGGATATATTCTTAGATTACAGCTGGCCGGGCAATGTGAGAGAGCTTGAGCATGCAATTGAAAGCGCCATATCGCTGTATGACGGTGAAATTATAAGAGAGGAGCATCTTCCCTTCCAATTTAAGAATTATCAATTGAACGATAATTCATTGGATACCGGCTCAATTAAGCCTTTAAATGTTGCAATTGAAAAAGTTGAAAGAGAAATTATAATTTCCGCATTGGAGCAAACCGACTATAATATTACAAAGGCTGCTAAGCTTATAAATGTTCCAAGACAAACGCTTCAATATAGAATCAAAAAATTAGAGCTCCTTTTTTAACAACAACGAGGACAGTTATTTTTGTTCTTATGACAGTACCCCGTCCCCCTTGTCACGAAATTTTAGTTGGAAAGAGAGGATGCGTAGGTATTGGCAGTTTTATCCACCTTGCCTTTTTCAATAAATTCAAATATTTTTGATTTTAATTTTATGTTTTCGATTCCTCTTTTAGTTTTTATAACTTCAATTTCTTCTTCAGTCAGCACTTGCTGCAGTTTTTCTTCCGTTTCAAAATCAAATATTGGGTCATCTTGATTTTTTCCGAAATCTACAAAGCATAGGGGCGGAAACATAACACACCACCAATTGCTGCCTTCGGCCTTCCCTATTTCAATTCTTACAGCATCATAATAACCTTCCGGCAAAACTATTTCTTCATAAGCTTTTCGAGGAAATTTATAATTGCCGTAATACACATCTACATCATAATCATAACCATCTTTCTTAACAATTTCTTCTGCTTCGTATCTTATTTGAGCTAACTTTTCAACAATGATATTTGAACTTTCAGACTTATAGCTTATATCTTCAAATTCTTCATTGAATGTGGTAATTATTTTGTTTCTCACTTTATATTTCAGCTGTTGGTCTTCCAAGCTGTCTGAATTTGCTAAAACGTGCAGTCGTATTACCTTGCCGTTTATTTTAGACAAACCAGTATATGCTTCCGCCGAATATGCGATTGCAATTGCCAAAACAACAAATACAACTGAAGTAAATATTTTCTTCATTTTCCCTCCTATTTAATTAAACCAACACTTTTTATTTCCATGTTGTAATATACGTTAATATCTGCCTGAGCAAACACTTCATCATATTTATCCATTATTTTTTCATAATCACTTTTGTGATACTTATAAAGTTTATCCTTAATTTGCAGTAGATCTGCATTGTATGTGCTTTTAAGCTTATCCACAGTATTTGTTGAAGTTTCGGAAATCTTCTTAATTGATTCCTCTTTCACCCTATTCAAAAAATTTCTGTCTTCAAGGCTATTGTTGCCAATTGTGAAGGAATCAATATAACAGTAAAGTGTAACATAATAATCTGCTTGAATCTTTTCCCCTTGTAATTTTATATTGTCTGTCATACTTACATCCACTGCACCCAAAGATATTGTTGTATCATCTATCTCAATGTTAATATTCCTGATATTAGCATTTGCCGGGTCCAATAGAAGCATTACTGCTTCCAATTCATCTGTTTCTAAAAAACCGATTAACTCATATTCCTTAACTATTGCTGCCCTTTCAATCTTCAAACTTTTTTGATTTACTTCAACTACTGGTATCATTGCATTACCCGTCTGACCAAGATGGAGAATGGCTTCATCAAAAGTAAATACATCCTGATAACTTTCTCTTTTTAATTTAACAAGCATATCGCTTAAGAACCTTCCAACAATGGGATTGCTGGGTATTTCAGTATTAATTATGTCTTCGGCCTTTCCCTTTGCTATACAAATTTTTACTCTGCGGTTCATTTGAGGGGAGCGCTGGATTTCATCAAAAATTTCTTTTAATTTGTCCGAATCTCTTGCCAGCTCTTCACCCAACACTATTACCTGCATCAGTCTGTCGGAAATTACTTTGTCTGAATGAAGGTAGTTTAGATGGTAAAAGTCTGCAAAGCTTTTGCCTTCATTTGAATAAATCAGTCTCTCTTCTTCGCTTCCTTCATTTATTTTAGGTATTTCCGAAGTAAATTTCAGTTTATCATCCTGTTTGTCAATGCCTACTGCAAACAGATATTCTCTCTTGTTTATTTCAACACTGTCCCAGCATCCGAATAGAAAAACAGTTGATATTATTAATAAACTTATTATTATTCTCTTCATATAGACCTCTTAATATATACTACCATTTTATTAATATCACGCAGTCTCGCTGCGAATGACCTACCAACCATTTTTCAGAACAAAGACTCTGAAAAATGGGGTTAGGGCATCTTCATATAGACCTCTTCTTTCTACTGCCTGCATAAGCTACAATCAACGGTATTAGAAGATTCATACCGCTTATTATGTATATCGGTATTTGAATATACGGAAACATCATGTACATTCCCGGCAGTCCTGCAGCCATCAAGTATAAAATTGGTATTTGAATGAATATGAAGTAGCCGTTTTCCCTAGTTTTAAATGTTTCCTGCATTGCAAGATTTGTAAAAAATGCAAGTATGCAGATGCTTGTAAAAATAACAACTATTTGTAAGCACAATCCCACAATTTCCGTACTTTCAAAAAAGAAGCCGGGAATATTTACAAATTTCATAATAGAAACAAAAGGCCAAACAAGATTTGCAGCTTCTTTTGTTCCAAACTTGACAATAATCAATATATAACTTCCAATGTACAAAACACTACTGATTACCAGATACTTTTTATTTATTTTCATATTTTTTTCCTTAGTAACTACTCTGCTATTAGAAAATAAAAGCACAGAGAAACCAAGAAAGCTCAGCATGGCATTAGGTACTGATTTTAAAATTCCTTCAACATCAGCAGGATACACGGGAAAAATATTTGTATAGTCTGCATAGTATGTAGAAAAAACTATTATCAGCAAATATGGTATAAGCGATGTTAAAAGAGCAATATTTGTTATATTGGCAATTGAGTGTATACCTTTTTTTGTTGCATATGATGCAGTCAATAATACTGTTATAATAATAGTACTGATAGGAGTTCTAAACATCATCATTAATTTGATCTGCTCGGCAAAATCCTTTAATATCAGACTATTGACCGTCAGAAACATCAATATGTAATACACTCCAATAAATTTGGAAATAAATTTGGGAAACAGCTTATCCGAAACACTTATGATTGTATCTTCATCATGTTTTTTCATTGCTTTATTAATTGCCTTTATTGCTATATAAAGTAAAAATGCCGCTATTAATATTGAAATCCATCCTTCAGGACCGTTAACTCCCGTAAGTATTATGGGCATTAACATAGACTGCAATACAAATGATACCAATACTAAAATCGATAAGTTCTGATAAGGTGTAATATCCTGATTAAACATTTTTCCTCTCTTTTTTTTCCATATGCAAATAATCCGGTTTTCTAACCATTTTACTTATTCTTGGTCTTACGATCGTATCCTTTAAGTCCCTTTTATTTTCAACAAAGCTTGTAAATGGCGTCATGTAAGGTACTCCACAACTTTTTAAAGTGCAAAGATGTATTATGAGAAAGCTTAAGCCTATGGATATTCCAAACAATCCAAATATTGCAGCCAATATTATGAATCCAAATCTTATAAGCCTTAATGTTGCGCCGAAATTATAGCTTGGTATGGTAAATGATGCTATTGCCGTCAATGCAACAACAATTACGGCCAAGGGAGTAATTAAGCCTGCTTCTACTGAGGACTGACCAATAACCAAGCCTCCCACCAAACCTATGGTTGAGCCAACGGGAGTAGTAATTCTAAAGGATGCCTCTCTAACCAGTTCAATTACAAGCTCCATCAATAATGCTTCAAAGTAAGGCGGAAATGGGACATTTGCTCTTGAAGCTGCCACATACAGAGCTAACTGAGTAGGAAGAAGGTTGGGATGATATTGGGTAACAGCCACATATAAAGCAGGTAAAATCATCACAATAGGCAATGCAATATACCTTAATATACGGGTTGCACAAGCCGGCATCCACCTTTCATAATAGTCTTCCGAAGATTGCATAAATGAAACAAAAATTGCAGGAGCAATCAAGACGGAAGGTGTATTATCTATGGCTATTACAACTCTTCCTTCCAATAGTGCAGATGCAGCAGCATCCGGTCTTTCAGTATTTTCTATTTGAGGAAACAGTGAATAGCTGTCGTCTTCTATCATTTCTTCAATGTAGGAGCTTTCAAGAACAGCATCTATTTCAATATTACTAATTCTCTTTTCAACTGTTTCTAATACTGTATTGTTTACCAAATCTTCTATGTACATTACGGCTATATCTGTTTTTGACCTTTTACCAACCTGAGAATATTTAACCTTTAACTTAGGGTCCCTTATTCGCCTTCTTATTAATGAAATGTTCACCTTCATTGTTTCATTAAATCCGTCTCTTGCACCCCTTATAAGTGTTTCTGCGGAAGGCTCCTGGACACCTCTCATCGGCCAGCCTCTTGATGAAAGCATTATTCCCTTACTGCAGTTTTCTAATAGAAGCACAGTTTCTCCTGAAAGTACTTTATCAATACATTCCTGTATAGTTGTTAAAATTTGTATTTCAGAAACTGCAATATTTGATTTTGCAATTTCATCATGTATCTGAGCATTTGGAGTATTTCGAATTTTTGTAAGGTCCAAGTTCATAAGAAGCTTTTCTATTGCATACTCGCTTATTGCTTCCTTTGTGGTCATTCCATCCACATAAAACAAAAGCATTTTAAGCTTTTTAGTTATACCCCCTTCTAATTTTCGGAAAACTATGTCATCGGTATTCTCAAAAATCTTCCTTAAGATTTGCTCATTTTTATTTAAATCTAAATCTATATTTTGAGTTAAATCTATATCCTTCATAAGCTCTCCTACATGTATATTGCTGTGGCAGCGGCAATAGCTAAAAGTCCGTATATTATCCCCGTAAAACGCACTATTTTATAGTCTCTGTGGTAATTGTTTCTTTTTAACTCCTTGCTTGTTCTAAATATTAAAATATAGCTGATAATTAAAAAAACTATTATTACATCATTGTTTATTATTCTTTTTAAATTATTAATAAAAAACATATTACCTCCTTAATGGGATAAGCTATTAGTAATATCTGCATTTTTTAAGTTTTTATACCAAATAAAAAAGAAAACCGCAAACACCGTAATGTTATTTCAGTTTCCTTTAATTTGTAGAGTCATTTTGATGACGCTACCCCCCGTCCCCTTGTCACAAATTGTATTTTTGCTTTTTTCTAACCAATGTTGAAATATCTATGCCTAATCTCATTGCTGCTTCCTTCATATTTTTTGAAACAGCTAATGTAGATTCGATAATTTCTTTTTCATATTCTTCTGTTTTTTCTTTCAGTGTTTTTGTGCCTGTTATAAACAGCTCCGTCAAGTCAGTGTTATCAGGTAAAATCAAATTATCTTTGAACAACTCTGTTCCAATTTCTGCTCCATCTGCCATTAATACTAAACGCTCAATTATGTTTTTCAATTCCCTGATGTTACCCGGCCACTCGTATATTAAAAAACTCTGAAGACAGCTTGAAGTAATATAACAGTTTTTACCGTATTTATTATTATAATACTCAAGGAATTGAGTAGATAAAGGTATAATGTCTTCCTTCCTGTTTCGTAAGGGAGGTATTACAAATGTCACAACATTCAAACGGTAGTATAAATCTGCTCTGAATTTTTTCTCTTCAACAAGCTGCTTTAAATCATGATTTGTTGCAGCAATTATACGTGCATTAAATTCAATGGGATTAATACCTCCTATACGATAAAACATTTTGTCATTAATTGCACTTAACAGCTTAACCTGCAAAGTATAAGGCATGTCTCCTATTTCATCCAAGTACAGTATTCCATTGTTAGCTTCTTCAAAAAGTCCTTTCTTTCCTCCTTTTACGGCACCGGTAAAAGCTCCTTCTTCATAACCAAAAAACTCTGATTCCAATAAATGCTCAGGTACAGCACCGCAGTTTATTTTAATAAATTTACCCTTGCTTCGATTGCTGATGCTATGTATATATGTAGCAATAAAGTCCTTTCCTACACCGGTTTCTCCTAAAATTAAAATCGTACTGTCAACTTTGGATATTTTCTTTGCTTTTTCGTATATATTTTTCATTCTTACATTATTTATAATTTCATCAGGATCACGTGCTGCCTCGGTCTTTACATTGTAATCACTTTTAATAAATAAGTTTTTTTCCTTTGTAATAGTTTTCATCAACACATCCAATTCAGTCACATCTCTGATAACAGCAATTGTCTTTGACAGATTGCCGGTTTCATCAAAAATAGGTGAGCCTGAAACCAAGCACCGCTGCCCTTTGTAGTAATGGTTTATGGTTGATACCGGTCCTAAAGTTTCTATAACCTTTGCACAGCATGAATTGGGCAGTATGTCACTTCTTCTCAAATCGTAAACAGTATTACCGATAATTTGTTCTCTTGTAAGCCCCGACAAATTTAAGAACGCATCATTAACAAATATAGTTTTTCCTAATCCATCTGTAATATAAATTCCATCTTTTAATTTGTTGAGCATTTCGTTATATAAGTATTGCTGAGAGTTAAGTCGTGCAATTTGTTTTTGAAGTTCACTTCCTATAGTAAAATCATAAAAGAAAAAACTATATAATGCGTGGCTGTATATTTTGAAATTGTTATGGATAACATAATATACGGAATTATCTTTGTATTTAACAGAATAAAGATTCTTATTCATATCGACATTAATATCTTGAAAAAACATTGTTATTTTTTTATTAAGTATGTCAGCCTTAATTATATTTGTTTTAAAATATTCATTGCAAAATAGAACATTGAATTTGTCGTCAGTTATAATAAAACCTAAGTCTAAATTATTTTTAGTCGATGACATTTTTCATCCTCTTTCTTTTTATGAATTGTTATTTACTTTATTATCTATATAGTCTAAAAAGTCTATTCGTCAATATGAACCCAATTCATATCACTTACAGATTTTAAAATTCATACTTAATAGGTTTCTATTGTTATATATTATTATATATGCTAATATGCAATTATGCAATAATTTTATTGTGTCATATGCATTCTTGCATATTTCTAAGGTATAACTTGAGCAGGCTTGTTAAAGTTCCAACAAAAATTATGCGATAATGTTGGCATGAAAAATGCAATGTTATTTTATAGCAAATAAACTAATCATCATCATAATGCAATTAGAAATAAAAATTTAGGAGGAAATCATGAAAAAAGCAGTAATTGTTTCAGCAGCAAGAACACCAATAGGATCTTTTGGAGGTGCTTTTGCTTCACTATCTGCTGTGGATTTAGGAATAGTCGCAGCAAAAGAAGCCATTAAAAGGGCTGGCATAGAGCCATCAATGGTTGAAGAAGTTTATTTAGGCAACGTATTAGGGGCAGGTTTAGGGCAAAATGTTGCAAGACAAGTAAGTTTAGGAGCAGGCATTCCTATTGAAACTCCAGCATTAACAATTAATATGGTGTGCGGCTCAGGTTTAAGAGCAGTAAGTATGGCGGCTCAGTTTGTTGAAAGCGGTCAATGTGACATTATTTTATGTGGTGGTACAGAAAGCATGACTAATGCTCCGTATCTATTACCAAAAGCCAGATGGGGACATAGAATGGGCGATGGTAAAGTCACAGATTACATGGTGAATGACGGTTTATGGGATGTTTACAATGATTATCATATGGGGATAACAGCTGAAAATGTAGCAGAGCAGTATGGAATTACAAGAGAAGAACAGGACAAATTTGCGGCGCAAAGCCAGAATAGAGCAGAAGAAGCCCAGAAATCAGGAAAATTTGCAGATGAAATAGTACCTGTTACAATTCCTCAAAGAAAAGGTGACCCTGTAGTAATTGATACGGATGAATACCCGAGACATGGCTCGACAGTAGAAAAAATGTCAAAACTGAAACCTGCATTTAAAAAAGACGGAACGGTAACAGCAGGAAATGCATCCGGAATAAATGACAGTGCAGCAGCTTTAATTATTATGAGCAAGGAAAAAGCAGATGAGCTTGGATTGAAATATATGTGTGAAATAGTCGGTTATGGCTCGGCAGGAGTTGACCCCAAGGTTATGGGTTTAGGACCTATTCCTGCAACTAAAAAAGCATTGGCAAATGCAGGCTGGACAATTGATGACTTAGAACTTGTTGAAGCAAATGAAGCTTTTGCTGCACAGGCGCTTGCAGTTGTTCATGAATTAGGATTAAATCCTGAAATTACGAATGTTAACGGTGGAGCAATAGCTTTAGGACACCCGATTGGAGCATCCGGAGCAAGAATACTTATTACTCTTATATACGAAATGCAAAAAAGAGATGTTAAAAAAGGTCTTGCAACTTTGTGTATAGGCGGAGGCATGGGTACATCATTATTGGTTCAAAGATAGTAAATTAATTTTAGCCCATATATTTCTTTCGGTTATTTTGAACGTAGCGAAGGATCATAACAATTACAAAATACTTAATGGGTTATAATCACACTATAATTAGAAAGGATGATATTATTGATAAATAAAATAATTTCAATCACAGAAGCGGCGGATATGGTTAAAGATGGCATGACTGTTATGGTAGGAGGATTTTTAGCTAATGGAACTCCGGAAACTATAATAGATGCATTGGTAGAAAAAAATGTCAAAAACCTTACCCTTATTTGCAATGACACCGGTTTTCCCGATAAGGGAGTGGGAAAAATGGTTGTTAATAAGCAATTTAAAAAAATAATTGCATCACATGTGGGTACTAATCCTGAAACAGCAAATCAAATGAATTCAGGAGAAACAGAAGTTGTTCTTACTCCCCAAGGAACCCTCGCAGAAAAAGTTAGATGTGGGGGAAACGGTCTTGGTGGTTTCTATACACCCACAGGTGTAGGAACTGAAGCAGCTGAAGGAAAAGAGCACAAAGTAATAGACGGCAAAGAATATATTTTTGAAACCCCTTTGAAAGCGGATGTAGCATTATTAAGAGCTTCCACAGCCGATAAAAAAGGTAATCTAATATTCAAAAAAACAATGAAAAATTTCAACCCTATAATGGCAACAGCAGCAGATTTAGTTATTGTTGAAGCCGATAAAATAGTTGAAGTAGGAGAAATAGATCCGGAACATGTTATGTGTTCAGGTATATTTGTTGATTATATTGTTGGAGGTGACAAATAATGGATCCAAAGATAGTTATAGCAAAAAGAGTGGCTGAATTATTAAGTCACGGTAATGTTGTAAATTTAGGCATAGGTCTACCTACCATGGTTGCAAATCATATACCGGAAGGTGTAGATATAACATTCCATTCAGAAAACGGATTTTTGGGATTAGGTCCTGTTCCTGCTGAAGGACAAGAAGATTGGGAGCTTGTAAATGCAGGCGGGATGCCTTCTTCAATAGTACCCGGAGGAATGTTCTTTGATAGTGCTACATCATTTAGCATTATCAGAGGCGGACATGTTGATGCTACAGTACTGGGGGCAATGGAAGTTGATGAAAAAGGAAATCTTGCAAACTGGAAAATACCAGGCAAAATGGTTCCCGGCATGGGCGGTGCAATGGACTTGGTTGTTGGTGCGAAAATAGTTATAATTTCAATGGTCCACACTCAAAAAGGAAAACCAAAAATATTGAAACAATGCACTCTTCCTTTGACAGCTAAGGAACAGGTCGATATTATAGTAACGGAGATGGCTCTCATTAGAGTGACAAAAGATGGCTTGGTTCTTGAAGAATTGGGACCTACAGCAACTATTGAAGATGTTATTGCTGCAACAGAAGCAAATTTAATCATTTCACCAAACTTGAAACGCTTTGGAACAGAATATTTAAATTAAAATTCTTTATCTATATAAGTATATAAAAATACAGGAGAAAACCTCCTGTATTCTTTTATTTAATATAGACATTTTATCAAATAGGACTTAACCCTATAAGCCAGAGTACTTTTACACTTTCCTAAAAATCTCCTGGTTTATTTTTTAAATTTACGGTGAGTATTAGCTCATTTCCATTTCTCAAAATTGTAAATTCCGACTTATCTCCATCTTTATAATTATATAGTCTTCTTTTTAAACCTTCCATGTCTTCAATTTTATGACCATCAATAGCAGTTATAACATCATTTGGCTGCAGCCCTGCTTCAGACGCTGGAGAGTTACTAACGGTTTCAATAATAACAACTCCATAATCTGCTATTAAATCTATGTTGTAACCCCTTTCATAAGTTTCAACTGCTATGCCGCTGATTCCAACATATACTGATGAAAATGACCCTTCGTTTATTATTTGTTCCACTATGGGTTTGGCGGTATTAATAGGTATTGCAAAGCCCAAACCTTCTGCTGTCATCATTTTAGCCGTGTTTATTCCTATTACCTGTCCTTCGGCATTAAATAAAGGACCTCCGCTGTTACCTGAATTTATTGAAGCATCAGTTTGTATAAGTGGCTCAATAACAGTTCCGTTATCAAAAACAATTGACCTGTTGAGGCCGCTTATAATACCTTGAGTTACTGTTCTTTCCAAATCTAAGGTCATTGGATTACCAATTGCTACTGCAGGCTCTCCAACCATTAATTCATCGGAATCTCCCAACTCAGCCACCGGAAGACCTGTCTTGTTTATTTTTACTACTGCCAAGTCAAGTGTAGTATCATACCACAATACTTGGCCGATTTCCTTTGTACCGTCAATTAAGGACACTGTGATATTTTTATATTGCCCATCACCTATAACATGTGAATTTGTTAAAATATATCCCTTTGTGTTTACAATAAACCCGGAGCCCATACTTTGCTCGGTTCTCATTTGAGGACCCCAAAATGTATTAACCTGTCTTTCTGTTTCAGTGGTTATTCCCACAACGGTCTTTTGGGATTTTTCTGCAACTGCTGCTGCAAAATAAACATCATCGGTTAGATTTATATTAACCTCCTGGGCATTTATTGCTGACTTAGCTGCCTCTTCTTGAGCCAAATCGTTAAACTTGTATGCTGTTATATAACTTCCTGATAAACCTCCGATTATTGCAGCCACCAATGTAAGGGCAATGTAACCCATAATAGACTTTTTTCTTCGCTTTTTAGGTTTTATTATAGGTTTGCTCATGACAAAATTAATATCACCGTATTCATTTGACATATTATCATTTTCATTATTATCTTGGTTATCATTTTCTAAATTATCATTTAAATTTTGATCATAATCCATTATTCATCGCTCCTTTATTTACTTTATTTTCATATATTTATTATAATATAATTATATCCCTCTTTTCTTTATTGAAACTTAAGTTAATAAATAAATTAAAAAAGTTCTAACCCCTGCAGCGGAGGTGTCATATACAAGGCATTCTTAAGAATCAGGAATGAAAAAGGTATTGATTTATGGTAACTTTCATATATAATGTTATGTGCGGAGGTAAGAATGAAAAAAATAATTAAAATAATTATTCAAATAGCAATAATTTATGCAATATATTGGGTGGGAAACCTTTTAAGCAATTTAATTTCTCATATAATTGTTATTCCCGGTAATATAATAGGTATGGTTATACTATTGATATTATTGACTACCAATATTCTAAAGCTTTCAATGATTGAAGAAACATCAAGTTTCATGCTTAAATACATGGGGTTTTTCTTTGTACCCTTATCGGTAGGAATTATGGAATCATATAAGCTTATTCAAGGCAGCATTGTTCAAATATTTATTATTTTAGTTATATCTTGCATACTTGTAATGTATGTATCCTGCAAGGTTACTGATGTATTGATTTCCTACAAGGAGAAAAGCCATGATTAATATATTTATGACACTTTCGTTTATATTGCTTACAATTATTGTTTTTAAATTCAGCCTTTTTATAAATAATAAATTTAAGATTGCATTTATGAATCCAATACTTATGACTGCAATAATCATTATAATTTTTTTAAAAATATTTAATTTTTCCTATTCTGATTATTACAAGGGGGGAAGAATATTAATATCGGCTTTAGGCCCTATTGTTGTAGTTCTTGCAGTACCACTTTATAAAAACAGACATGAATTAATGAAAAACTTTATTCCTATAATAGGTGGAGTAATAGCCAGCATAATCACTACATTTGCATCGATAACAGTTTTATGTAAATTATTTGGAGTTGATGAAATAATATTTTTGTCGCTGTTATCTAAATCAATTACAACTCCCATGGCTGTTGAATCAACTAAGATGTTGGGAGGAAATGAATCTATAACTATTTTAGCTGTAGTTCTTACCGGTTTAATCGGTGCAGCTTTTGCCCCTGCAGTAATTAACCGGGGCAAAATAAAGAATAATATTGCAAAGGGAATCGGAATCGGCTCAGCAGCCCATGCATTGGGTACTTCAAAGGCAATTGAAATGAATGAAGAAGCAGGCGCGGCAAGCGGTCTTGCAATAGGTGTAACCGGGTTATTGACCATAATAGCGGTAATTATTTTTGCATAGGAGAAAATATGATTAATTTATTTGAAATTAAAAAGGAAGATATGGAGCAAATCTACATATGGTTTTCCGACACTGAGTTTTTAAAATATTATGATTATTATCCGCCTAATCCTTTAAAAAAAGCAGATGTGGATAAAATGTTTAATTATTATAAAGAAAGCGGTAAATCTAAAGTGTTTGCTGTCAGAAAAGACAACTTACTTATTGGTGTTGCCGGTTTTGATGATATAATAAAAGAAAACCAAGTTGCAACTTTGTTTATCGGTTTAGGAAACGAAAATGAAAGAGGCAAGGGATACGGTAGAAAAACTATGAGGCTTTTGTTGGAATATGGTTTCGAAAACTTAGATTTTCACAGGATTCAGCTTAATGTATTAGAATTTAATGATAAAGCAATTGCTTTATATGAAAAATGCGGTTTCAAAAAGGAAGGCATTTTCAGGGAATTTGCATTAAGAGATGGTAATAGATATAATTTAATTTTGTATGGTTTATTAAGAAATGAATGGATAAAATAAAACTGTTATTTCATTGATTAATCGTTTGTGTCATTCTGAAGGCGCAGCCTGAAGAATCTCAGGTTTTCAAAGTATGAGATCCTTCGCTACGCTCAGGATGACACTATGCTATATTGCTGTCAATCATTCTTGCAAAGGAAGACAATGGTTTTACTCCAATTTCTTTTGAAGCAAACTTTCCTTCTTTAAAGAATATTATAGTCGGTATAGTTTGTATTCCGTAACGGATAGCTAATTCCTGCTGCTCATCTATATTTACCTTTGCAACATTAATTTTACCGCTATATTGTTCTGCTACCTTTTCAATTACCGGTGCAACCATTCTGCAAGGAGCACACCATTCTGCCCAGAATTCCACTAAAGCATATCTGTTTTGTTTAATCATGTTGTCTAATTCCTGGGTGCTGTTGATAATTTTAATATTTTCCGCCATTTAAATTCTCCTTTTTATCTATTTGTAATGCTGCATGTTGAGCAGCAATCAAACCTTCACTTATTGCTTTTGAAAGCTGAAGGGGTTTTCCTGTAATATCTCCTGCCGCATATACTCCCGGAATATTGGTTTCCATGTGTTTGTTAATATTTATAAAATTACCGTCTAATTCCAGTCCGTCAATTAATGCAGAAGGTGCAACTGCATCTCTGAGCATAAACACGGCGTCGGTTTTTATAACCTCATTGCCTGTATTAACAGCTTCAACAGTGTTTTCACCTATAATTTCAGTAATGGTACCTTTAATGAATTTTATATCATTGCTTAAATGTTCAGGTTCAGGTTTATTTGATATGAAAGTTACATTCGCTCCGATACTTTGCAAAAAGTTTGCTTCTTCCCATGCATCTTTGGATTGATCCCATACAACGGCTTTTTTGTTTTTGTAGAGCATTGCGTCACATGTAGCGCAATAGCTTACTCCACTGCCTAAAAGCTTATCTTCTCCCGGCAGTTCTTTGATTTTTGATATTCCCATTGCCAGTATTATTTTTTTTGATTCTGAGATTTCACCGTTTATATTGACCATGAAGCTTTCACCAAAAGAAAGTATATTAACTGCCATACCTTTCTCTATTTTTATACCCATAGCTTCTGCATGTTCCTTAAATTTATCCATCAATTCTCTTCCGCTTGCATGATAAAAACCTAAATGATTATCTACCCGCTCAGCTTTTGACAGATAGTTCTCTCTATTTGAAAAAATTCGTACAGTCTTACCTCTGGTAACAGCATTCACTGCTGCGGATAATCCTGCAGGACCTGCTCCTATAATAATTATATCAACTATCTCTCCCATATTAACCTCTCATTCTTCAGGATTTATAACAGTCTAAAAGCTTAAGCTTCTGCTTATTGTAGTAAAAGCTCCCGTAAATGTTATAATTCCTATTATTATTAAAATAACTCCGCCAATCTTTATTGTATATTTGACCAGCTCTCTCTTTTCTTTAAAGAAATTCAATGTTTCTGTGGTAAATATTCCTAAAATTATAAAGGGTATAATGAATCCTAAGGCATAAACCAATACTAACATGTTTCCGGTAAATGTATTTTCGGCATTTGATGCTAATATTAAAACTGAAGCTAATGCAGGTCCTACGCAGGGAGTCCATGCAAAGCTGAATGTAAATCCCATTATGTATGCAAGTACTGGATTCACTTTTCCACCAATATTAAGATTTATCCTTTTTTCCATTTTCAAAAAATTTAACTTAATAATATTCAGTTGAACAAGACCCATTACTATTATTATTATGCCGCCTATTCTACTAAATAACTCCCTGTTCTTATTAAAGAATATACCCAATGTTGAAAATGATAAACCTAAAATAAAAAATACGCTGGAAATACCTAAAATAAAAAATAAAGTGTTAAATAGTACCCTTTTTCTTTCATAAGTAATAGTTCCGTCACTGTTGACTTTTCTTCCATTGCCTGCCAAGTAGCTGATATAAACAGGAATTAAGGGAAGAACACAAGGTGAAAAAAAAGATATAAATCCTTCCGCAAAAACCAATATTATACTTACATTAGTTGTTAAACCTGCGTCTCGCACGTTGACCTCCTGAAACAATATTATTAAAATATAGCAGGACAACTAAACTTTGTCAAGTAACTTTGTCACATATCTTTTTACAGCCACGGAGCGTTATCCGTGGCTGTAATAGTTATTCTTCAGATTCCCCCATAATTTGGGACATTCCTTCTGTGTCGCCTTACCTATTGTTCTTCTTCATTTATTACTTCTTCCTGAGCCGCTTGCTGCTCTCCGTTTATTAAAACATTGAGCTGATTTAAGAGTTTTTCTAATTCATCAATTTTTCTTCCGTATTCTGCCCAATTTCCGTTTTGCGAAGCTTCATTGGCATCATTGAATACTTCATTGGCTTTATTAATTAAGTCATCTATACTGGTATCATCATATTCTGTATCGGGTTCTTGAGGTCTTTCGGGTTTTTGCTCAGTTATGCCAAAAAGCCTATTAATGGCTGTATCCAATGTAGGCTCCATCAATATTTCATCGCCATAAGACACAACAACCATTTTCATTTCAGGGAAATTACTGTCTGTATCTGATTTTAAATATATTGGCTCCACATATAACAATGATTCTTCTATGGGGATTACTATAGTGTTTCCTCTCAAAACATCTGAACCCATTTGACTCCACAATGTAAGCTGTGAAGATATACTTGTATCTTGGTCAATTTTTGTTTCAATCATATTTGGTCCGGCAATTACTTTTGTTTTAGGGAATTCGTATAGCACAAGCTCACCGTAGTTTTCACCGTCATTTCGTGCTGCCAACAATGCTATCATATTATCTTTATTTTGTGGAGTATATTGATTGGTCAATAAAAACTCCACTCCTTCCTCCCCGGGAAGTTTAAACATCAAGTAACTTGAGCCTGCAGGTCCTTCGCCTCCACCCATATATTTTTCATTTGCTAAATCCCAATAATCCTCTCTCCCAAAGAAAACTGTTGTATTTTCTATGTGGTACAATCTGTACATATCTGACTGTACATCGAAAAATGCTTGTGAATATCTTACATGCTTTCTGAGACCGTCCGGCATTTCTTCAATTGGTTTCAATAAATCAGTAAAAATTTTATCATAGGTTTTTATAATAGGATCATTTTCATCTGACACATAGAAATCAATTGAGCCGTCATATGCATCTATAACAACCTTTACGGAGTTTCTTATATAATTAACACTCATACCGTTAATAAATATGTCTGTAGGTTGTGAATAAGGGAATCTGTCGCTTACTGTAAACCCTTCAATAATCCAATACAATTTACCATCATCTTGATTTACTACAATATATGCATCCGGGTCAAAGTACATAAAGGGAGCTATTTCAAAAACTCTATCCATAATATTTCTATTTAATAAAATCTTGGAATTGCTGTCTATATTGTTGGAAATCATCATTCTGTAGCTACCCTTTCTTATACTGAACATAAGTCTGTTAAAGAAAGAAAGGTTGATTCCTGCTTCACCCTCGTATAATGTTTCAACATTATCGGCACCTGAAGGATAGTCAAATTCCTTTTCATCTGTATTTATAATTATATAATTATTTGTTTTTTCACCAAAATATATTTCAGGCCTTTGGATATTAAAGTCTGTTTCAGTTGTGGGAGGAATATTCTTAACCAGCATTTCAGGCTGTCCCTGCAGTGTAACATTATTTACGGTAGACATTGTTATCCCATAGCCGTGAGTGTATTTTAAATATTGATTGACCCAGGTTCTTGCCTGTTCATTTAATCTGTCATGGTCAAGTTCCCTTGCTGAAAGGAAAACCTGCTTGGAAACGCCGTCAATTACATATCTGTCCACATCTACATCATTAAACACATAATAGGGTCTTATGCCCTGGAGCTGATTGTAAACCTGAATTAAAGGCTCTTGATCATTTATCCTGATATTGTCCATTACTTCAGGATTATTTTCTAAATCTTCAATTGTCAAATTATTATTGGCAGGAAATTGTATTGTTTTAACATCGTTTAATGCATAAGCATCTTGAGTGCTTTTTATGCTGTATTGCATGTATAATGTTTCTTTTGAAAGCTGATCAGGCTCAACTACAAATTTTTCTACGCCCGCTGCCATGCCTGTTCCTATAATTGATATTATGATAAGAGCTGCAGGAACTGCCAATGCTATTTTTAAATTTCTTTTTCTTGCACCGATAAAGAATGTTACTGCTGCAACTATACTTCCAACTGCTAACACTCTGTATAAATTCAGGGTAATGTTAATATCCGTATATCCTGCTCCAAATACCCGTCCTAACTGTGAATAAAGCAAATCATAGCTTCTTAATACATATCTCACACCTAACAGTACAAATAATAAAACACCTAAAATTGAAAGTTGATTTATTATTCTTTCAGCAAACTTTTTATTCAAAATATTATTTAAGTCTATATGCTGGCGAGGAAAGTTCTGTATGTCTTCAAATTGCTCTGAAACATTTTTTAAGCTATCCTTAAGTGCAAGAAAACCATTAAACAATATAATAATTACTGTCAGCAAAAATAGTATCGAAATAATAGAACTGACAATTGTATTTATAAGTGGTAGTTTAAATACATAAAAACTAACATCATTATTAAATATAGGGTCAGTTGCTCCAAATTCCACACCATTTAAATATTGAAGAATTTCAAACCACATGGTAGATATTATATTCAATGTTATAAAGAGACTTACTCCTGCAGAAATTAATTTAATAGTTAAATTCACCTTTTTATTTACATTGATAATTTCTAATTCTTCATCATATTTTTTCTTTAATCTCTTAATAAATATATACAACAATATGGTTAGTATTATAAAAATCGGAACTCCAATTGCAATTTGCGCTTTAATTTTTGTAAAGAATGTTTCGGTATAACCTACCTCTTTAAACCACAAATAATTTGTAACAAAATCAATTATACCGTTAAAGGAGTTAATTACTAAAAAAACAAGAGCGATAACTCCAAACACAAATAATCTTCCTTTATTCTTCATATTACCACCTTTTACTTATTATATTCGATTCTTAATTTTTCCAAAGATTTCTTTTCTATTCTTGATACAGTCATTTGAGATATTATTAATTCTTTGGCAATATCGCTTTGAGTTTTATTTTCATAAAACCTCTTTATAATGATGTCTTTTTCAAGATCATTTAGTTTACTCAAGGATTTGTTTATAAAATCTTTATTTTCAATTCGATTAAAAGATTTATCCTCAGCGCCAACAACATCCATGAGTGATATGTCATTTTCATCTTTGCTTAAATCAAATTTTTCATCAAGAGACTGAGAATTAAACATTCTTCCTGCCTCAAATGCTTCTAAAACTTCTTCCTCGGTACTGTTTGCATATTCTGCAATTTCCTTTATAGTTGGTGCTCTGTGAAGTTTACCTGTCAAAATATTATTATATTCATTGACCTTTCTTGATATTTCCTGAATTTTTCTGGGCACCTTAATAGCCCAACCCTTATCTCTGAAATATTTTTTTATTTCTCCCAATATGGTTGGTGTTGCAAAACTTGTAAATTCAAATCCTTTTGATATATCAAATCTTTCTATGGCAAAAATCAGTCCCATGCATGCAATTTGATATAAATCTTCATGTTCAATACCTCTGTTGCTGTATTTTCGAGATATGATTTCAGCCATGTATTTGTATTTTTCAAAGATTTGATTTC
>Ga0265294_10002029_pt1 | contig 26797 bp, 20 predicted proteins | sample MunlanPumphouse3_FD_192504 | JGI IMG/M metagenome (GOLD analysis project Ga0265294, IMG submission 192504) | Groundwater microbial communities from a municipal landfill in Southern Ontario, Canada - Pumphouse #3 | ecosystem: Environmental > Aquatic > Deep subsurface > Groundwater | place... | reverse complement strand
CCGGATATGGCGAATCTCAGCCCTTAAACGATAATGCTACTATCGCTAAAAGACAGAAAAATCGCCGCGTAGAATTCCAAGTATATAAATAAACAATCAGTTATACAAAAAGAGACCGGAATTTAACTTCCGGTCTCTTATATTTTGTCCATAAAACTCTTTGAGACCGTTGCACATCCATATATAACAGAATTCTATGCACCAGATATCGGTTTGGCAGGCTGTTTCTGATCGTAGCTATGCCCAACCACCAGCTTGTAGTATAGGGCTTCTTCCCATCCCCGATAATTCATCGGTCTTTCTAATGAAACAATAAAAGAGAGATACACATACAGAAACTATAAAACAGGGGCTTTTGTATGGCGCTATGATGAGCTTTCCATGCAATTTTTTAGCAATAGCTGTATTGCAAACCTCCTTCTTGATACTTAAACGGAGAGTTAAGGCAAGTTTAGGCTACCATCATCCTGCCGATAAGGGAGAATCTCGGGGTAAACCCACGCTATGTATGGCTTGAAGCATTGGGAGTGAAGCGATAGATAAAAAAGCATAGAGGCATTCCATTACTTAGAAGGCATCATAAGCCTAAAAATATTCATGGATGAAGGAATTAGAATAGTAACGTACAGAAAAAGCCTAGCAAACCGCATCTGCCTTTGGGGTAAAAAGATGGGGTGGCAAGCTCCGCTTTCCACAGCGAGTAGAGCTCGCCTCTGAAGGAATCTCCGCTGCCACTACCAAGCAGGAGTTTGGCAGACCATTTCCGGCTTGCGCCTACTGTACACTGAATGAATATAAGATCGCTTACATTTGTTATAAAAAAAAGACCTAAGGATATTTTCTGTAATACTCCGCTACAAGCATCTTAACTAAATGATGAGGAAACAAGCTGCTCAAACGGTTGATATTACCGACAGAACTGGTATAAAAACATTGTATGCACCTACTCGAACTGAAAGAAAGCCATAAAAATTGGCTATGTATGGATGTGAAACGGTCTCTAGTGGTTATAATGCTTGTTTACCTACTTTATTATCATAAATACTTTCCATATTCTGCGTATGCAATGAGCGGTGTTAATTGCAGAGGAAAAGAGCTTCTTTGAAGCAGGAATCTTTATTGAACGCTAACATATTGGAAATTAAGGCAATTAAAAGTGAAGAATAATATTAGAAAGTTCTTGACAGATAAGCTATATCATTTTATCTGGCAACAAGATAAGGATGTTTGCACACACAATATTTTTGGGATGCATCAAACAGCACCGAAATAACTTTGTAAACATATAGGAGACAATAGATTATGTCAGAAAAAACTTACACTGCGAGTAATATCAAAGTGCTCAAGGGCTTGGAAGCAGTTCGTAAGCGTCCGGCAATGTATATTGGCGGCACTGGCGAACGTGGGTTACATCATCTTGTTTATGAGGTAGTAGACAATTCCATTGATGAAGCCTTAGGCGGATATTGCGATCTTATTAAGGTAACTATTACCGCTGAGGGAAATATTGAGGTGGACGACAACGGTCGCGGTATTCCGGTTGACATCCAAGAGGATATGGGTGTACCGGCATTGCAGGTAGTGCTCACCGTTTTGCATGCTGGGGGAAAATTTGACCAAAACTCTTACAAAGTATCGGGCGGCTTACATGGTGTAGGTGTATCTGTGGTTAATGCGCTTGCTGAATGGCTGGAGGCTCGTGTTTACACTTCTGGCAAAGAGTATATGATGCGTTTTGAGCGTGGGAAACCTACTACAGATTTGCAGATACTGGGCTCTACAAACCGCAAGGGAACCATTATTACTTTCCGTCCTGATGCCCAGATATTTGAAACTATCGATTTCAGTTTTGATTATTTGACTACGCGGCTCAGGGAGCTTGCCTTTCTCAATAAGGGAGTACGCATCATTCTAAAGGATGAACGTAGCGATAGAATTCACGATTTTAAGTATGACGGTGGCATCAATAGTTTTGTTGAGTATCTCAATCAGAACAAAAAGCCGCTGTTTTCCAAACCTATTCATATTGATTCTGTGCGCGAAAGCATGGAGTTTGAAGTTGCCATACAATACAATGAAGGCTATCAAGAAAACATCTTCAGCTTTGCCAACAATATCAACACTATCGAAGGCGGAACCCATCTTTCGGGGTTCAAGCGCGGGCTAACTTCGGCCGTGAATGCCTATATAAAGAATAATGATCTTTTAAAAAACGAAAAGGTAAGCCCCAGCGGCGAAGATATTCGTGAGGGTCTTACCGCAGTTGTTTCTGTAAAAATTACCAATCCCCAATTTGAGGGTCAAACCAAAACCAAGTTACAAAACACAGATGTCGAAGGTGTGGTGGGTTCAGCAGTTTACGAAAAGCTGATGGTTTATTTTGAAGAACACCCAGCCGAAGCTAAAAACATATCCATGAAGAGCGTGATGGCTGCGCGTAGTCGTGAAGCAGCACGTAAGGCACGTGAGCTAACCCGCAGAAAATCTGTGTTGGAGAGTGGTTCATTGCCGGGCAAATTGGCAGATTGCACAATAAGTGATCCTGCATTAACCGAGCTATTTTTGGTAGAGGGAGATTCTGCAGGAGGCTCTGCCAAACAAGGGAGAGATCGTAGCTATCAAGCCATTCTTGCGCTTTGGGGAAAGATGCTCAATACCGAAAAAGCGCGTATGGATAGGGTATTGAACAACGAGAAAATTCAGCCTATCATATTGGCACTGGGTGCTGGAATAGGGCAGGATTTTGATGTTAGCAAACTGCGTTATCATAAAATAATCATAATGGCAGATGCAGATGTGGACGGAGCTCATATTGCTACATTGCTGATGACTTTCTTCTATCGATATATGCGCCCGATTATCGAACATGGCCATTTATATATTGCCAAACCTCCACTATTTCTGGTACGTAAGGGCAAGCAGAAGAAATATGTATTTTCAGAAGATGATCGCGATGAAGCGATCAGAGAATTTGGTGATAAAGGCGTATTTGTGCAAAGATACAAAGGTCTTGGTGAGATGAATGCGGAGCAACTATGGGAAACTACTATGGATCCTGAATACCGCACGATGATATCCGTTAAAATGGACGACGCTATCGAAGCAGACCGGATGTTTACGATCTTGATGGGTGACGAAGTGGAGCCTCGCCGAGAATTTATCCAGAAAAACGCTCGTTACGTAAAAAACCTTGATATATAATGGAGTTATAGATGTCTGATACAACTAGAATTATTCCTACTCAGATAGAAGAGTACCTCAAACAGGCCTATTTGGATTATTCGATGAGCGTGATTGTATCACGCGCCTTACCAGATATCCGGGATGGGCTCAAACCATCGCAGCGGCGCATTATATACGCCATGCACGAGTTAAATCTTAGCCCTGGCGGTCATTTCCGTAAATGTGCCAAAATCGCCGGTGATACATCGGGTAACTATCATCCTCATGGTGAGCAAGTAGTGTATCCTACCTTAGTGCGTTTGGCACAGCCCTGGAATATGCGCTATCAATTAATAGATGGGCAGGGTAACTTTGGCTCTATCGATGGCGATCCACCCGCAGCAATGCGTTATACAGAAGCACGCATGCAGAAAATTACCACCGAGCTACTTTCTGAATTAGATAAAGATACTGTAGATTTTAAAAACAACTACGATGAAACAAGAAAAGAACCGGTAGTATTTCCCAGTAGAATGCCAAATCTCTTGCTAAATGGTTCTTCAGGAATAGCAGTAGGTATGGCTACCAATATGCCTCCACATAATGCCGCTGAGATATGCGATGCAATTGTTGCCCTTATTGATAACCCCGAACTGGAACCTCTGGAATTGTTACAGTATATAAAAGGTCCAGATTTCCCAATGGGTGGGATCATCTTGGGTACCGATGGCATAAGAGATTATTTCGAAACTGGCAGGGGACGGCTTTTGGTGCGTGGTGAAATAGATGAAGAAACATTGCCGAATGATAGTGAGAGGCTCATTATTCGCTCTATCCCTTATCAGGTAACCACTTCTCTGCTAATTGACCGGATGGTGGAATTGGTAAAAGAAAAGAAGATAGAAGGTATTAGCGATATTCGCGATGAATCTGGCAGAGATGGAATGCGCGTAGTTATTCAGGTAAAACGCAATCACGATGCAATGGTTGTTAAGAATATGCTCTACAAATATACTCAATTGCAAAGCACATTTGGAGTAATTAATCTTTGCCTGATCGATGGAATTCCTCAAGTGGTAAATATGAAAGATATGCTTACCCATTTCATCGAATTCCGTCATGATGTAGTATTGCGCAGAACTCAATTTGAATTGCGTAATGCCGAAGCTAGAATGCATATTTTGGAAGGTTTCCGTATAGCTTTGGATAACTTAGACGAAGTAATCGCAACAATCCGAGCATCAAAAACTCCACCCGAAGCAAGCACAGCATTGCAGGAGAAATTTGGGCTTAGCGAAATTCAGGCAAAAGCAATATTAGATATGCGCTTACAACGTTTAACCGGGATGGAATTAGATAAGATAGAGGAAGAATATCGGGAGCTGCAGAAAACTATAGAGCGTTTACTCGAATTGGTGAATCGCCGCGAATTGCGCATGGATGTTATCAAACAGGAAACTGCTGAGATGAGAGCTAAATATGGAGATGCTCGCCGCACAACCATTCTCGAGGGACACGGGGGTAGCTTCAATATGGAAGATCTCATAGCCGATGAGATGATGGTAGTAACCATTACTCATGATGGTTATGTAAAGCGTTTGCCGGTGGATACCTACAAAGTACAAGGCAGAGGTGGTAAAGGTTTGAGTGCCTCAAATCTGAAAGAATCAGATTTCATTCAGTATCTTTTTGTGGCTAGCGCTCATTCTTACATCCTGCTGTTTACCGATCACGGTATGTGTCACTGGATAAAGGTGTATGAAATTCCGGAAGCAAGCCGCACTGCTCGCGGTAAAGCCATCGTAAACTTGGTGAAGTTTGCCGAAGGCGAAAAAATACGAGCGTTTGTAACCCTGAAGAATTTCCATCCCAAACAAACTATAATTATGTGCACACGCAACGGACTAATCAAGAAAACGGCACTTACAGCCTATTCACGTCCCCGTCGCAATGGAATACGGGCTATCAAGCTTGTAGATGGAGATGAATTGATTGATGCCAGAATTTCCGAAGCAGGAGATGATATCTTATTGGCAACCAGAAACGGATATTGCAACCGCTTTAGCGAAAGAGATATCCGTGCTATGGGTAGAATTACCATGGGTGTGCGCGGCATCCGCCTTAGAGATGAAGACTATGTTATTTCGATGACTTTGGTAAACGCTGGGCAGATCTTAGAAAATGGCGAAGGCTCGGCAACCATACTTGCTGTTAGTGAAAATGGATATGGGAAACGAACAAACATCTCTAACTACACAACAACAAAACGCGGCTCTAAGGGCGTTATAACGCTCAAAACGACCAAGCGCAACGGACATCTGGCTTCTTTGATGATGGTGAGTGATGCCGATGAATTAATGATTATTACTCATGACGGTATGATTATTCGCCAAGCAGTTAAGGAGATCTCTACTATTGGCAGAAACACTCAGGGTGTAAGGTTGATCAATCTCACTAAGGGAGATAAGGTGCGCGATATTTCCTGCGTTCCGCCCGAAGAAACTGATGAAGAAATCTTGGATAAAGAGGTTGAAGAGCTTAAAAAGGCACCGATAATAGATCTCAAAGATCTGGCTACAGAAACCGATAATAACGATGATGAAGATAATGAACAACTTCTGGATGAAGAACTTAGCGATATCGCCGAAGACGATAACGAAGAATCTAGTAATTAGTATAATGTTCTTAGTATTGGCAGGATGCTCTGTTAGTAGCTTCCTGCCTATGCCGGGCAACTATACAATTGAAGAAGGATTTGCAATCTTGAGGACGGATAGCCTGCAGGTGGTTGTCCGTCCGCAATCTTATCGGGGCTCCAATCGGGATATTGGCAACAAGTTTTTCTCTATGTATGTGATGGTGCGCAACATCTCAAACGGCAAGATCAGAATTCCCAGAGAAAGTTTTAGTATTGTATCCGATGCAAAACAATATGATTATATACCCCTAGATTTTGTGTTAGGAAGTCAACAACAGCAGTTGTATCTAGATCAGTGGCAAGATCCCTTCAATCCCGATCCTCTTATTACAGATGAGCTAGAAAGGAATCTGGACCAGTATTACGAATTGATGGCAGCCTATTTCTCTTTTGGAGATTTGCAACCTGGAGCTAGTAAGGAAGGATACTTATTCTATGGGAGGGAATTGAATCGAGCTCGGCATATGGTATTCGATGCTTTGGGAGAACCGATCCAGTTTATTAGATAATATAGACCGTTAAATAATTGGGGCATGGGGGTTAAGAATGGTGGGTAGGCATAATTCTTGTATGCAAAAACCATGCTAAAATGCCTACTTAAGCATTTTAACTCTAAACTGTATTTTGGGATTAGTACAATTAGAACTTGTGTTTAGGGTCTACCAACGGCATAATAGCTAAATCCCATTTCTCTTAAGGTTTTGGGATTATATTGGTTACGTCCATCAAAGATTACGGCTTCTTTTAAGTGCTTTTTAATCCTGTTAAAATCCGGGTAGCGGAATTGTCGCCATTCTGTTAGCAGTAACATGCCGTTAGCATTATCCAATGCCTCATATTCGTCATTGCAAAGAGTAATCTTGGGGTCTGCACCGAAGATGCGTTTTGCTTCATTCATGGCTGCGGGATCATAAGCCCGGATGCTTGCTCCTGCCTCACGCAGAGCTTTGATTGTGACAATGGAAGGTGCTTCGCGCATATCATCGGTTTGAGGCTTGAAAGCCAAACCCCAGATCGCAAAGGATTTTCCAGTAAGATCCTGTCCGAAGTGGGAGAGCACCTTTTGGGTTAGAATCATCTTTTGATCGTGATTAACATCCTCAACTGCTTCTAAAATTCTACTTTTGTATCCAGTTTCTTTTGCCATGTGAATAAGGGCTTTAATATCTTTGGGAAAGCAGCTTCCACCATAGCCTATGCCGGGATATATGAACTTATAGCCGATGCGGCTGTCGCTACCAATGCCATTGCGGACTTCTTCAACATCTGCTCCATATGCTTCGCAGAGCTTGGCAATCTCGTTTATAAAAGATATCTTTGTGGCTAAGAGAGCGTTGGCGGCATATTTCGTCATCTCGGCAGACCGGATACTCATAATAATTACTCTGTCGTTAGTACGGTTGAAAGGTGCATAAAGTGTATGCATAATACTGGCGGCTTTATTGCTATCGGTTCCAATTACTACTCTATCGGGATGCATAAAGTCATCAATAGCGGCCCCTTCTTTGAGGAACTCGGGATTTGAAACCACATCAAAACTATGCTTTTTCCCCTCTTTATTTATCACTTCTTGAATTTTGGCTTTTACCTTATCGGCAGTACCAACCGGCACAGTGGATTTATCTACGATAATCTTGTAGTCATCTATATATTGGGCAATTTCGGCGGCAGCGTTTAATACGTGAGAAAGATCTGCGCTTCCATCTTCATCAGGAGGAGTACCAACCGCAATAAACAGAATAAGAGATTTTTCCACTGCGGATTTGATATTTGTGCTAAAACTCAATCTGCCATCTCGGACATTGCGGTGGACCATAGCGTCTAAACCCGGTTCAAAAATGGGGATTTCTCCATTATTGAGCATTTCGATCTTGCGGCTGTCCTTATCGATACAGATTACGTCGTTTCCCATATCGGCAAAGCAAGCACCACTGGTGAGCCCTACATATCCGGAACCTATAACGGCTAATTTCATTGATATTCTCCTAAAAGATTTCTGTAGTATTTTACAACCTCAGGGATGCCTCGATCCAAACTGTATTCAGGCGCCCAATTGAGTACATGTTTTGCTTTTTGAATGTTCAACATCGAGCGATGTAGGTCACCTTTACGGGCGGGTGCGATTGAGGGTTCGAGCGTGGATCCGAGTTGAGAACGGATTTCATTGTACAGAGTAAGCGTAGTGGTGGGAATACAGGTACCGATGTTGAAAGCTTCCTTACTGCCTTTATCAAATGCCAGAAGGTTTGCCTTTACAACATCAGCGACATACACATAATCCCGAATCATGCCATCAGGCTCATTGGGATAAACGTTTAAAGTACAGGATTCACCCCGAATCAACTTTTCTGTGAAGATCGATACAACACCCGCTTCACCATGTGATACCTGACGGGGACCATAGACATTGGCGTAGCGCAATACTGTGTAATCCAAACCATAATGATGGTTGTAAAAATATAAATAGTCTTCTCCTACCATTTTGTTGATGGCATAAACAGAAATTGGACGGGGTGAAAAAGTTTCGGAGGTAGGGTACTCGTCCGCTTCTCCGTACATTGCTCCTCCGGATGAGATGTATATTACTTTCTTGACCTTATGTTGCACACTTGCCTGTAACAAGTTAATAAGCCCTTTAACGTTTATTTCGGCATCTGTAAGTGGATCTTCTATGGAAAGAGGAACCGAGATTTGAGCGGCATGGTGATCTATGATATCTGGCTGCTCTTCAGCTATTACATTACTAAGGGCAGGATCGCATATATCCATCTCAACAAATTTGGCTTTGGGGTTCAAGTTGCGTTTATATCCGGTTCGGAGGTTATCTACAACAACCACTTCGTGTCCCCTTTCTATACAAGCATCAACCAAATGTGATGCAATAAATCCAGCTCCTCCGGTTATTAATATCTTCATCTCTATACCTCTTCAATCTCGTATTTACCAATTATTTGAACATCTTTGGGATCTATCTTCACCATCACGGCTTGACGTAATATCTCTACCTGCAAACGCACTTCAGATATTTTGTCGTGTCCTTCAACCATACCTCTCATGCCCCTAAAGCTTCCGCTAACTATTTCTACTTCCAAACCCTTAGAAAGCCAAAGCACTTTTTGCAGAGGAACATCTTTTTTGTTGGCAAAACATATGCGCGATAGGTCGTCTAATAACTCTTGTTGATTTATCACGCGAATAAAGCTTACTACATATCCAGATATAGACACACATTCCTTGTCCTTAGCGGAAAGCACCATAAAAATATATCCGGGAAACATGGGGAGAGTGGTTTTCACTTTTTGGCGCTGGTAAACTCGGGTTTTCTTTATCTGAGGAAGGTAGTAATGAATGCTATTTTTGCTTGCATAATCTGCTAATTTCTTTTCACAGCGGGGTTTGCAATACACAACAGACCAGCGTTTATCCTCAGTAGGTATTACCAACTCACCAAATAGTTCATTGATAATTACTGGTTTATGGCTAGACACAAGTATTTTACCTCAATAACGGTAGTGATCCGGTTTGTATGGTCCTTCAACAGGGACTCCAATATACTCTGCTTGCTTAACGGTAAGATGGGTTAGCTGAACACCCAGTTTTGCCAAATGGAGGCGGGCAACTTGCTCATCGAGATGTTTGGGTAAGGTATATACTCTGTTTTCGTGAGGATTTTGCCACAGCTCAATTTGAGCTAAAACTTGATTTGTAAAGGAACAACTCATCACAAAGGATGGATGACCAGTGGCATTTCCCAAGTTTACTAGGCGACCTTCAGAGAGAAGGATTATTGCTTTCTCATTTGGAAGCTTAACGAGGTCAACCTGAGCTTTGATTTGCTCCCGTTCCACGCCATCCATATCATACAACTTGTTTACCTGAATCTCGTTATCAAAATGACCAATATTACAAACGATGGCACTATTCTTCATCTTAAGCATGTGGTCTACCCTAATCACGTCACAGTTTCCGGTTGCTGTAACAAAGATATCGGCACACTCTACCATATCATCCAAAGTACGTACCTCAAAACCCTCCATGGCAGCTTGTAGGGCACATATTGGATCTATTTCGCTTACTACAACACGAGCGCCAAATCCTCTCATGCTCTGTGCGCAGCCTTTGCCAACATCTCCATAACCACATATCATCACGGTTTTACCCGCAACCATTACGTCTGTACCCCGTTTGATGCCATCGGCAAGGCTTTCCCGACAGCCATAGAGATTGTCGAATTTACTTTTTGTTACACTATCGTTTACGTTGAAAGCGGGAAAGAGCAGCTTACCCTGTTGCATCATCTGATACAGGCGATTTACCCCAGTTGTTGTTTCTTCGCTTACACCCTTCAGGTTTTTGGCGATTCTATGCCAGCGGTTAGTATCCTCCTCAAGATGGTTGATAATCAATTCTTGAACCAGCTTGAATTCTGGATTGTCGCTGTCGGCAATCGGCAATACTCCATTACCTGCGTAAAGCTCTTCTAAGCGATAGCCTTCGTGTACCATCAAAGTAGCATCGCCACCATCATCAACTATCAGATCACAAGTGTCTTGATGCCAGTTGAGTGCCTGAAAAGTACACCACCAGTATTCTGCTAGGCTTTCACCTTTCCAGGCAAATACCGGAATGCCACGCTCTACCATTGCAGCCGCAGCATGGTCTTGTGTGCTAAAGATATTACAGCTTGCCCAGCGGACTTCTGCTCCCAGTTCGACCAGAGTTTCGATGAGAACGGCAGTTTGGATGGTCATATGTAAGCTGCCGGTAATTTTGGCTCCGGAAAGTGGTTTTTGTGTGGCAAATCGTTCGCGAAGAGCAATTAGTCCAGGCATCTCAATTTCCGCAAGGATAATTTCTTGGCGACCGTACTTTGCCAGGTTCAAATCGGCAATTTTGTAATCCATGCTTTACCTCATAGCAGTTAAGCAGTAGGCGCGATAACCTAAAATTGAGCATCGCGCCTTATAATATGTACTACTAATTATCTACGGTTGCGATCTCTTCCGCCACCTCTACGATCTCTATCTCCACCTCTGCGGTAATCATCCCGACGGGGAGGAGCAGGTCTATCTTTGGGAGCATTAGGATCGGGCTCCGGATTTCCGGGAATTCCTTTCATGGTAAGGGAGAGCTTGCCTTTATCCATGCCCAGAGCCTTTACTTTTACTACGTCACCAAGTTTAACCATGTCTTCAGGATGACCAATGCGGGAAGTGTGCATCTGAGAAACGTGCACCATACCTTCTTTGGCTCCGCCCAACACTTTCACGAACACGCCATAAGGCTCTATACGCGTTACGGGTCCTTCAAACTCATCACCCGGTTCGGGATCGATGGCAATACCTTTGATAATTGCTTTGGCTTTTTCGATAGAATCTTTATCTGGAGAAAGGATTCTTACTGTGCCGTCATCTTGGATATCTATGCCTACTTGGCAGCTTTCGATAATGGATTTTATCATTTTTCCGGCAGGTCCTATTATCTCGCCGATCTTATCGGTAGGAACCTTGAAGCTTTCTATTCTAGGAGCCGTAGGGGATAAATCGTCTCTTGGATTGGAAATACATTCTGCCATTTTATCCAAAATGTAGAAACGCGCACGTTGAGCCTTATCTAGGGCAATGCGCATAATATCTTTGGTGATACCTTCAATCTTGATATCCATCTGCATGGCAGTAATCCCGTTACGGGTTCCGGCACATTTGAAATCCATATCCCCCAGATGATCTTCCAGACCCATGATATCGGTAAGGACCACGTATTTTTCGCCTTCCATTATCAGTCCATTGGCAATACCGGCTACTGGGGCTTTTATAGGTACGCCGGCAGCCATCATCGCCAGGCATCCGCTACAAATCGAAGCCATAGATGATGAGCCGTTAGATTCCAGTATATCCGAGACAATTCGCATAGTATAAGGGAATTCTTCGGCACTTGGCAACACGGCTTTTAATGCGCGCTCGGCAAGGTTTCCATGACCAAGCTCACGTCTGCCTGTGGGGCCCATACGTCCAGCTTCGCCCACGCTGAAGGGTGGGAAATTATAGTGTAGATAAAAGCTTTTTTTATATTCTTCTTCAAGAGTGTCTATCACTTGTTCATCGCTGCCACCACCTAAAGTTACGGTTCCCAGCGATTGTGTTTCGCCTCTAGTAAATAAAGCAGATCCGTGAACACGGGGTAAGATGTCTATTTCACAGGTAATATCGCGAATATCATCCAAACCACGTCCATCTACCCGGAAATGCTTATCTAAAATGGAAGCGCGTACATAGCGACGAATCAGTTCATGGAAAGCTTCTTTATAGGTTTTTTCGTTTTCTTCAAACAGATCTTCACCATCTTCTGCCAAATGTTTTTCCAGCATTTCTTCTTCGAGCGCATCAAAGGCATCCTGACGTTCTTGTTTGCCTAGTATTGTAGCAGATTCTGCAATGCGATTACCATAATCGGCTTCCATTTTTTCCAACAACTCGTTAGGCATTTCTATTAGTTTAACTTCAACCTTTTCTTTGCCACAAGCACTTACAATCTCTTTCTGAAAAGCGCAAAGAGTTTTAACGGCTTCGTGGCCGGTATAAACCGCATCCAGCATTGTTTCTTCAGATAACTCGCTGGCGGCAGATTCTATCATAACCACCGAATTTGCGCTACCGGCAACGGTAAGATTAAGTTTAGATTCATCCCGCAGGCGTTTTACATCTGGATTTATTACGAATTCATTATCAATATACCCTACTGTAAGTCCGGCTATGGGTCCGTGGAAGGGGATATCGGAGATGGAAAGCGCCAGAGATGCGCCCAATACGCCGAGATTGGCAGGATCCACTTCGCCATCGTAGGATAACACATTCAATACTACATGAACTTGATTTCTAAATCCTTCGGGAAATAGTGGACGGATGGAGCGATCAATCACGCGGGCCTGCAAAGTAGCATCGGTGGAAGGCTTGGCTTCACGTTTAAAAAAGCCTCCGGGAATCTTACCGGCGGCATACATCTTTTCAATAAAATCTACTGTTAGAGGAAAGAAATCCTGATTTTCGGATGCTTCTTTGCTCATAGTAGCGGTTACCAGAACGGCAGTTTCTCCCAATTGCAGATATACGCTACCATTGGCTTGCTTTGCCATTTTACCTGTTTCGGCTATTAGTTTGCGGCCAAAGAAATCTATCTCTCGCCGAGTAATATTAAAATTATGCATTTAGTCTCCTTGCTTTGTGCCAGGGAGAACAAGCAATAGGCAAAGTGGTTGCCGTATTCAACCCTTTTGCTTATTGCTAATTACTCCCGGGTACGATTATTTGGTGTTCCAAAAAAGAAAGTGGCACCCTGCCTGCGCCGGGCATCCACTTTCAACTATTCAAATTATCTTGGCTGAGTAATTACTTTCTGATGCCAAGCGCTTTGATCAAACTACGGTAACGATTGATATCCTTCCGTTTTAAATAATCAAGTAAGCGCCTGCGCTGCCCGATCAGCTTTAACAGTCCCCGGCGGGTCGAGAAATCTTTTGAGTGCACTTTTAGGTGCTCTGTGATATCTTGGATGCGTTTGGTAATCATCGCGACCTGTACTTCAGGGGATCCAGTATCTGATTCATGGAGTTTAAACTCTGCCATGATAGCCGTTTTGGCCTCAGGTGTTAAAGGCATTCATCCTCCCAGATGATATGGTTTATTCAGGCTTTAGCCTGTTGATTGGCAGTATCTGCCGTCAATATAGCGTCATCTTTTTGGATTGCCTCAATCTGTCCAGCTTTTTTGAATTGAAAGTATATCTAGGCTATAAAAACCGCTATTTACTTACTATCAATCTTTTGGTAATACCAAATCCTTCTCCTTCAACTCGGATCAGATATATCCCATTGCTCAGAGTTTTGCCCTTGGCATCGGTAGGATTCCAAATTACTTCGCCACTTTGTGCAAAATTGTTATGACACTCTCTTTTAAGTAACTGCCCCTTGATGTTGTATGTACTTATCGATAGGGGAGAAGCTTTTGCCAGAGAGTAGCGCAGAGTAGCTGTTTGTTTTACCGGATTGGGTCCAATATTTACATGAATACTTGGAATCTGGGGAGTATGAGGAAGCGATAAAGGGTTTGATAGATCGTAATAAAAGGTGTATGTGGGTAAATCTTCAATTTGGTTTAGTTGCGTTAGAAGTCCTTCTGCGTTGAAACAAAATTGAGTATCTAACATATATTGGGGAATGGAAATGCAGACATATTCTTCTTCAGGAATCTGTTCATAAGAGACGCTGGACTCACAAGGCTCCATCCACATTCCGTAAGAATCGGTAAACTGAAAGGTCATGGTGCTGATGGGATAGTTATTATTCACATAGATGGCTCCGATACTATCCAATAGATCGAGAATATAGCCCGGCATATACTGAGCGTACTTCTCGTATTCTCTACTTTCGGAGAAAGGCTGGGTTTCATACTCGTAGAAAATGCGCCCTGTGGCTTGCCAATCTAATGAATCGGTAGAGCTGTAATGGTATTCTTCCACTCTGCGACCCCGCAGATCAAGAATGTTTTCTATCTTTTGGTAGGATACGGGATCGTAGTATTTGATTACCGTGCCACTATTGCGCATATTATTATCGTAAAAGTGCCAAGCCTTCAAGAAATAATCTCCCGATTCAAGCGAATCGATTAGGCAATCTTCCAAATAGTAGCCATCATAACTAATCTTACTAATGCGATATTTTGGCATCCCGTAGAACAATTTAATCGGGCTTCTAACGATGAAGTAATCGGGATGAAGCTCCATATCTCCATCAAAGGGACGAATCTCATCGATATGCACATTGAATTCCGGTGATGCGTCTTCAAAAATGTGAACATAGTGCAAGCTATCGATACAAAGCGGATTATTATCCTGCGAGTAAAATGTTGAGGATTCATAATCAGACCAATCCGGACCTCCCGAAGCAAAGAAATGATATCCGCGCAGGAAGAATATTTCCGGATATTCCTGAGCCCATCCATTACTACAGATAAGTGCAAGAAGTACAATTATGAGCAGTGTTAATGTAGATTTTGCTCTCATTGTGTTCTCCAGACTGTAGTGTCAGAATTTGTCAGAAGTGGCAGGCACCACAGATGATAGTTCGTATTTTTACAAATACCTCTATAGTGTCAAGTATAATTATTGCGAGGGCTTTTTAGTGGTTTGACATGCTTTTATTATGGGATATTCTCGAAGATTTTTAGCTCCAAGAAACCACGACATCAAATAGTGGATAAGCCTTTAATCGAGACAACACTTCGATGGAATCTGAAGGGTCGAGATTAAGTATCCGGGTATGTTTATGTATGTATAGTTAAGATTAGATAAATTGGTGGAGGTGGCGGGGATTGAACCCGCGTCCAAAGAACAGCGCCATAAAGAATCTACAAGCTTAGTTGTCTTTAAATCTCAAGCTATGCGGTAAAGACAATCAGACCCGCAAAGCTCCAGCCGAAAATCTTAGCATGCGTATATCGGCAATCCCCGCATGAGCAGCCATACTGTTACGACGCCCAATCCTTTCCCGATGGCACGAAAAGGTTGAACGTAACCGCATTAAGCGGCTAAGAGTAAGTTATCGTTTGCAGTTAATTTGCATTTGCTACTTGTTAACGGAGTGGATAGCATCTCCGGCATGCATCTCTACCACACTGATTCCCTGTCGAAACCATGTCACCCCCTATGTAAATCAAAGACCTATAGTACATAATATTCTATAACCCAATAGTGTCAAGCACCATTTTTGCATTTGCAGCATCGCACTTAATTTGCTTAGCTTGCTTATTGCCTTAGTTTATTGGTATAAATTTGGAATGAGGAACTTATGAAAATCACAATCTGGTCTTGGAATGTAAACGGTCTGCGGGCGGTAATGAACAAAGATTTTATTCAAACCATCCGAAAGAACGATCCGGATATATTTGGTTTACAAGAAACAAAATTGCAGGAACATCAAATTCCTGAACAACTTAGCGAGCTTGGAGGATACCATCAATACTGGTCTCATGCTCAAAAAAAGGGTTATTCGGGCACAGCTCTGTTCAGCAAAATCAAACCTCTAAGTTTTGAAGACAAATTTGGCGTGGAGGAGTTTGACACTGAAGGCCGAATCAACATCGCAGAATATGATCACTTCATCCTGTTCAATATCTATTTTCCCAATGGTGCCATGAGTGATGAGCGTTTGGACTATAAGTTGCGTTTCTACGATAAGGCGTTGGAGCTTATGGAAACTAAGCGCAAAAGTGGGAAAGCAATCTTAGTGGCGGGCGATTACAATACAGCCCATAAAGAAATTGATCTTGCCAGACCTAAGGAAAATGAAAAGATATCCGGTTTTCTCCCCATCGAGCGGCAGTGGCTGGATAAAATAGTAACTTACGGTTGGGTAGATACTTATCGCAATTTTGATCCTTCTCCAGATCAATACTCGTGGTGGAGTTACAGAACTGCTGCCCGCCCGCGAAACATAGGCTGGAGAATAGATTATTTTTTTGTGGATAAAGAACATCTAAAGATGATTAGTAAAGCCGGAATTCGCCAAGATGTTATGGGCTCAGATCACTGTCCAGTGTATGTAGAGCTTATTTTGCCTTAAGAATTAGCCCTTCTGGATAGTATCCTCCGCCAAAACCAAAGCATAGCTGATAATTCCCCTTTCCAGCTAAAAAGGGAATATCTACTTCAAATGACGTGGAGCTTTTCCAGCGGATTGGTATTGGTTGTGCCCCTACCATTTCTTTATCTTCCGATACCTTATAGCTAAGGTTTTTATCTGGATATATAAGTGTTGCACACAGCTTTGTAGCTTCTTGCTTAGATAAGTATTCAAAAGAAAGCCGATATGTCTTCTTTGCATTAATTTTTTTGGGAAGCTGTGATAACAGCTTGGCAATGGGTGTGGAAAAAACTTGAGTTGCATACAGGGTCTCGCCTTTAAAAACAAGCCCTATCCCAAGATGAGTATAGTTAGGATTAAGTAAGTTTTCCCGATGCCGGGGAGATTGCATCCACCCATTTACTAAGTCTTGGGGATGGAAAATCTTAGCTGAATTTTTGAACTTTCCTAAGTTTTCGCCTATGCTAACAATAAGTAAATTTGGATAGTATTTGCTTCTGCGTTGGGCTACTTCATCGCCATTATGGTCCTTATGGGCAAAAAAACCATAGCTAAGCATATTGCGGGAATGTAAACGGGCAAGCTCTGCAAGTCCATTGTCATAAGCTAAAGATGGCAAAGAGTATCGTTCTCTTTCTATATTAGATAAGCGCCATACTTCCAATTCAAACTCAGAAACTGTCATGGTGCCGGCGTTTAATACGGCGAAAGATAGCAGTAAAATTAGCATCAAGCAAAAATTAGCTTTGTTCATATATATATCTCCTGAATTTATTAAAACCTATATTCCAAACCTACTTTCCCTTCGTCAAATTTTAAATGCAGAGTATCTCTTTTCTCGTCAAAATCTGCCAGATGCGCATCCACGTAAGCATCAATAACGCTTAAAGCAGCGGTAATGGCAATCCACCATATATCGCTGGTGTACTTTTCGTGGAATTCTTCGGAGCGCGCCTTGTAAAATAGAATATCCATTGGATTACTGGATTCATGGGATTTCTTTAGCAAATGATCTGCCTCCGATTTGTTGTGTATTGCCCTTCCTATGTTCCAAGCTTGCAAACTGATAACAATCCCTGCTTTTATATATGCCTTATTATATATTTGCCCACCACCGGGTATTACAGCAGAGTATAGCATTGCCCTGCTTGGGTTTGCCGCCATTAGTATTGAGCACCATAACAGGGGTATTATCAGTAGTTTCTTCACTTTACCTTCTCAAAAAATCCATATTAAAACCAATTATCGCATAATAATCAAAAATGTCAAGCACAAAACGATAATAGATGAATATTTTAAGCCGATCAGAACCAGACCTTCGAATACTTTGGCGTTAATCCACCTAAGCTACTTTCACTTATTACTAGTAGAGGTTAACGCCGAGATTCTGCATAAAATATAGGATGATCTCTGCTTGAACCATCGCTAATGATTGTTTAATGTAGTAGGCGTACTGGAAGTAAAGCAAGATATTTTCACAAATAATGGCGCAGAAAAAAATTTTGTTAATGAGTCTTAAGTACTTTAAAAATAAGATTTACTGGCATATTGACATTCTCAACTGACTAAAATTGCTTGACGAAGATTAGATTGTTGTTCTACTGACACAATAAGCTACGGTTGAGGGGTAAAATCCAACGAACGCTTGAATGTTAAATGAGGTTTGCACCATCCGCAAGGAGACACGATGAGTTTGTTAGAAGTAATACCGGAGGGTATTCTTAAGCGGATTGCGGTATTAATTCCGCTAGTGCTTACCGTATTTACTAGTTTCTGTGTTGAAACTAAAAATCGTTTTAGTGCATATCTACACAATGAATCAGAACTATATACGACAGGAATGCAGTGGGCAATGGATTTTGCTGTGGAAGAAGATATTGGGGCTGTGAATTTTAGCGGACAATACAGCCAGCATTCTCATTTTATAAGCAGATGGCATCAGCAAGATCATAGTATTTCGATGTATTCCAAACCATATCGTTGGTGGTTACGGATGCAGATTCCTCAAAGTGAACTAAGAGCTGGATTGCAGCAGATAAACTTTGGCTCTGCCCAAATTCTGCGTCCCCTTAAGTGGTTTGATAGCCTAGATCCTCAAGACCCTTTAAAATTAAGTGGCGCAGTTGAAGCCTTGTTGATAAGACATCACTGGTTGAATAATGCCAATTTCTGGTTGTGGGCTATGATGGGTGAGGAAGAATTAAAGGGCAACGAATTGCTATGCAGTAAGCAAGAGGCTTTAGAGTTTGGGGGTAGGGTTCAATATCCGGTTCTGTGGGGCGATACTGCATTGAGCTTTCATTACCGGCCATTACTATGGGGAAAAGAATACCGAATGGGCTTAGATTTAAGAATGGATGACGTAATAGGGGCTTGGCTGGAATTGAACGCTTCATACTATAAGGCTGTGCCCAATTTTCCCACATATCAAACGGCCATAACTCTGGGGGGAGATTATGTGCTGGATTGGCAGAATGGCATAGCCATCACGATGGAAAACATGCTGCTTGCCTCAGCACAAAACGAATTATATAGTGCTCAATCTCAGAACTGGGTAAGCACTTTGATGCTCAACTATCCCTTATCTATAATCGATACAATGTCGCTTTTGGCATTAGCAGAATGGCAAACGGAAAACCATAGTATGAGCCTTGCCTGGCTAAGAGAGTATGACTACCTTTCGCTACATTTTTTACTGGTAAATTCAAAAGAAACAGATTTTGGGGCAAGACTGATGCTTAGCATGAATCTATGAACTATTGGGGAATATATGAAAGAAGTAATAGCACAGATAAAAGATCTTAGCAAATCCTTTCCCACGGGAGAGGGTGAATTTTGGGCACTTAAAAGCATTTCTTTAGAATTCAATCGGGGCGAGTTCAGCGGCTTTGTTGGTCCCAGTGGCAGTGGGAAAACTACTCTTCTAAATATTTTGGGCTCTCTGGATACACCTACAAAAGGGGAAGTGGAAGTTCTGGGGAATAAGATTCACCAACTCAATCAATCGGATGCAGCACAATTACGATCTAAACATATTGGCTTTATTTTCCAAACTTATAACCTACTGCCGGTCTATAATGTATATGAAAATGTGGAATTTCCCTTATTGCTCATCAAGATGGATGCGGCCAAAAGAAAGAAAATGGTTAAGGATGCCATTGCTTGGGTGGGGCTTACGGACAAGATAAAAAGCCGCCCCAATCAGCTTTCTGGGGGGCAGTGTCAGCGTGTAGCAATAGCGCGGGCAATGGTAAAAAAGCCGGAACTGGTTTTGGCAGATGAACCCACGGCAAACTTGGATACTGAAAACTCATTTAACATTTTGGATACAATGCTCAAGCTAAATAAAGAGCTAAATACCACTTTTATCTTTAGTACCCACGATCCCAAAGTAATTGAATATCTTAAGCGCATCATCAGACTTATTGATGGAGAGGTGGCAAGCGATGATCTTGCGTCTGGCAGTTAAGAATATTCTGCATAATGGCTGGCGGAGCCTCATTAATATTGTAGTGATTAGCATCGTGCTAATCGTTATGGTGTGGACTCAGGCAATGTATTACAGTTGGATACGCCTGGCAGAGATTCAACAAACAGATTGGGAATATGGCAAAGGTCTGTTACGAGTTAAAACTTACGATCCTTACGATCCGCTAACTTTTGATGAGAGCTATGCTCCAATTCCCCAAGAGCTGCAAAACGCTATAGATCAAGAAGAGATTGCACCTATTTTAATGGCACCGGCAACGATATATCCGCAGGGACGCATGCTCTCTGCCGTCATCAAGGGGATACCTCAGCAACAGAGTGTTTTGGTATTTCCTTCGGGTAAACTAAGCGCTCAGCAAAAAGATATTGTGCCCGTATTGATTGGAAAAGCTATGGCAAAAAGCTCAAGACTCAGCCAAGGCGATATCTTTACCATCAGAGTGCGAGATATTAACGGGGCTTACAATGCGATAGATGCAATTGTGGAAGAGGTTTTGCCAATTCCAGCTCCTACTGCTGATATTGGAACCATTTGGGTGAATTTAGATTTACTGCAAGAGATAAGGGAAGCGCCCAATACTGCCAGTTATTTTGTATTAGGAAGCTCTAAATATCAGAATTTTGAGAGCTCGGATTTTCGTTTTATCGATAAAGACGAGTATTTTGCCGATCTGTATCAGATGTTGGAAAATGAGCGTTTCCAACAAGTGTTGATGTATGCGTTGCTGGTATTTTTGGCGATGATAGCCATTTTCGATACTCAAGCTTTGGCGGTATTTAAACGGCGCAAAGAGATTGGTACTTTGGCTGCTTTGGGCTTTACTAAAGCCAAGATTGTGCTGCTTTTTACTTTGGCGGGTACAATCTACACTGTCTGCGCCATTTTAGCTACGCCCATTCTTGGTTTTCCGCTGTTTTATTATTTTGCCACCTCCGGTTTTCCTATTTTGGAGGGTTACGATGAGTTTGGTTTACCCGGATTTACAGAGCCTATCAAGTTTCTATATCCTATCGATGAGATATTGATGGTATTCTTTGTGATTTTGATCTTTACGGTATTTGTAAGCTGGTTGCCAACGCGTAAAATCGCCAAAATGAATCCTGTTGATGCCCTGCGGGGAAAGGTAAACTAAAGATGCTTAAGTTCTTGATAAAAGGAATTATGCGAGATCGCCATCGTTGGCTTTTCCCCATCTTGATTGTGATGTTCGCTGTGGCTCTGCTTATCTTTGGTTTTTCCTTCTTGGAGGGTTTTAAGATGAGTTACATACAACAGACCTCCAGATTCAATAGCGGTCATATGAAGGTTGTAAGTAGGGCTTATGCAGAAATGCTGGATATCAAGCCATACGATCTGGCATTGCTAGATGTATCGGAAGATTTATATGAGTGGAAAGAACAATATCCACAATTAGATTGGGTTGAACGCATCAACTTTGGAGCCTTGCTGGATGTTCCCGATAACGATGGGAATACAAAAATCCAAAGCGAAATAGTAGGTTTTGCCATCGATTTGTTAGGCTCGGAAGAAGAGATCAACCGCATGCAGTTAAAAAATGGTTTAAAGCGGGGTAAATTACCTCAAGATGCAAGTGAGATCCTAATTAGTTTGGCAGCCGCAGAGAAGATGGAACTGAAAGTGGGGGATAAGGTTACGTTGATGGGGGCTACAGTGTTTGGGGCAATGAGTATGCGTAATTTTCAGATTTCGGGGATGGTAGAATTTGGAGTGTTATCTTTGGATAGAGGGGCTATAGTAGCAGATCTATCGGCAATACGCGAGATGCTGGATATGCAAGATGCAGCGGGAGAGATTCTCTGTTTCTTTAAAGATGGAGAGTATAATCTGAGAGATGCTACCAAGATTGCTAATCACTTCAACGGCAAATATAGCAATAAAGAAGATGAATTCTCGCCGCAGATGCTGAGACTTAACGATCAAGGCAACTTGGGTCCCATTCTAAGGATGTTCGATTATTCCCTGGTGTGGATGTCCTTAGGCTTCATAATGGTAATGGCAATAGTGCTTTGGAATGCGGGGTTATTGAATGGAATAAGACGCTATGGTGAGTTTGGATTGCGTCTTGCCATTGGCGAAAGTAAGCGCATGGTATATACTTCTTTGCTTTCAGAAGCTTTGATAGTGGGCATTGCAGGGGGAGTATTAGGGGTAATAATCGGCTCGGGGATAAGCATATACTTTAATATTCATGGCATGGATATGAGCGTGTACAACCGCAGTTCTAACATGATGACAGAAAACATTTTATATACATCTCTAACCGTTAAAGCGTTAATTACAAGTTTTATTCCCGGCTTGGTTTCAACCTTTTTGGGGGCGGCACTTGCCGGGATTGCCATCTTTAAACGTGATACATCACAACTATTTAAGGAGCTGGAAACATGAAGAGTTTATTATCGGCATTATGTATGTTGCTAATACTGCCCCTCTATGGGCAAGCGCCTTCTGCCGAGCAAATTATCCAGGCAGTAGACGCAAACATGATATCGCAAACGTCAAAATCCCGCACACGTATGGTTGTTCATTCGCGCCGTGCTACTCGCACAATGGAAGCTATCAACTACTCCAGAGGCAACAATATGTTTTTCAGCGAATACCTTTCTCCTCCACGGGAAAAGGGAACAAAGATGTTAAAACTGGATGAAGATCTGTGGATCTACGATCCCGGTACAGACCGCAGTATTCAAATCTCTGGCAATATGCTCAAACAATCGGTGATGGGTAGCGACCTTTCCTATGAGGACATGATGGAGGAAACCCATCTTCTGGATAGTTATAATGCAGAGCTAAGCGGTGATATTCAGTATGAGGGCAGAGATTGTTGGATCTTGGAATTGAATGCAAAAAACACTGATGTTAGCTATTATAAACGTAAAGCATATATAGATAAACAGAGATATGTGTGCCTCTATGAAGAATGGTTTGCAAAAAGCGGAAAGCTGCTTAAAACCGTGAAAGCATCCGATGTGCAGCGCATCGATAACAGATGGTATCCCACTAAATATGTGTTTAAAGACGAACTGAAGCAAGGCTCTGGTACAGAATACTATCTCGAAGAAATTCAGCTTGATCTTGATCTTCCCGCACATGTATTCACCAAAGCAATGCTAAAAAAATGATTGCCATCATCGGAGGAGGTGCAGCCGGCTTAGGCGCTGCCATAGCATGTGGGGAAAGAGCAATTGTTTGGGAACGAAACAAAATAGCAGGCAAAAAACTACTGCTTTCAGGAGCGGGACAGTGTAACTTTACAAATGCCAATAATCGTGAAGATTTCTTGGCTGCTTTAGCAGAATTCCGCAATTGGCTAAAGCCAGCGTTTTATTCTTTTGATAACATGTCTTTCATCAAGCTGTTAGAGGAATCTGGCTGTCCAGTATATATTAGAGAAGATAGAAAAGTGTTTCCCCAAAGCTTAAAAGCTTCCGATGTTCGAGACACCCTGTATAATATTGCCCGCCAAAGGGGTGCTAAGTTTATGTGGGATAGCAAGATTGAGTATATTGAAGAGAAAGAAGGACTGTTCTATCTAAACACTAATTCTGGCGCCAAGATCAGAGCCCAAAAAGTTATTATCGCAGCAGGAGGTGCGGCGTGGAGTGTCACCGGTAGCGATGGCAGCTCGTACAGATTGGCATCAGCTTTGGGGCATAAGATCCACGATCCCAAACCGGCACTTGCACGTATAGAGATTGAGGATTATGCTCCATTTATTTGTTGCGCTGGATTGTCGCTTAAAGCTGGGCTTCAATTGGCTAAGCGAAGTATCTGGGGTGAGCTGCTCTTTACCCATAACGGCTTAAGCGGTCCTTTGATTTTGGATAACAGCCGGAAGCTGCACGCAGGAGAGATTATCCAGATCAGAATATGTGATTGCCACGATTTTTTGAACTTAATACAAAAACACCCCAAACGTAAGGTAAGCAAGCTCTTACAAGAATACCGTTTGCCGCAGCGTTTAACTGAAACAATCATGAAAAACATGCAAATTAGCTCGGATCTTATTGCCGCAGAATTAAGTGCCAGCAAGCGCAAACAATTATTAGCCACCCTTAAGAATCATCCTTTTAAGATTAAGGCCATTGAAGGCTTATGTAGTTCAATGTCCGATTGGGGAGGAGTAGATTTGAAAGAAGTGGATTCTAAAACTATGCAATCCCGCATATTAAAGAACGTGTTTTTTGCAGGTGAAAGTCTTGCTTATAGTCTTCCCAGTGGAGGATACAGTATTCAGATGGCAGTAAGCACAGGGTATCTGGCAGGCATAAATGCAGTGAATAGTATTTGATATTTGATGCTATATGAGTTATCCTGTAATTATCTACGCCAAATGAGGAGTTAATGTGATACAACTTGAGAAATTTACGTTAAAAGTAATGATTGAGCAAACCATTGCCAACCATCCCAGCCGCCCCGCTCTTTCTATGGTAGATGGCAAACCCATTAGCTATGAGCAGCTTGGGGAGCAGATTAACGACGTGATTGTGATGCTTAAAGATTATGGAATTCAGAAAGGGGACAAAGTGGCTCTGCTTTCACAAAATCTTCCCAATTGGGGTGTTGCCTATTTAGCAATTGCTTCAATGGGTGCAATTGTAGTTCCTATCTTAGTAGATTTCCATCTTAATGAAATCCATCAAATCCTTCGCCATAGTGGTGCCAAAGCTGTGTTTGTCTCTAATATACATTACGAAAAAATTGGTTATAGCGATTTGGATCCCTCACCTATGATGTTTCTGATGGATAACCTAACACCTATAGAACCAAATATGAGTAAAGACAAGCTTGGTGAATTTATCCAAGAACGTAAAAGTGCGTGGAAGAAATTTCGCAACAAAGCTTTAGAATCGGTCGGACTGGTAGATAGTGAACCTGCAGAAGATGAAATTGCCGCCATTATCTATACCTCCGGTACTACGGGTAGCTCCAAAGGCGTTATGCTAACGCATCGTAATTTAGTAATGGACGCATGGCTTACTTTGCATATCCAAAATGTGGATGAACACGATCGGCTGATCTCAATTTTGCCACTATCACATACCTACGAATGCACTATCGGCTTCATTATTCCTATGATGACAGGCGCCTGTGTTTACTATTTGGACAAACCGCCTACGGCGCGCATCCTCATCCCCGCCATGCAAAAGATAAAACCTACCATGATCCTTACCGTACCCCTCATCATTGAAAAGATCTTTAAACTGCAAATCTATCCTCAGCTTACCAAAAACCTGCTGATGCGCGAGCTGTACAAACTTGTGCCAACACGCAAAGCACTGCACAAACTAGCCGGCAAGAAGTTGATGAAAACCTTTGGGGGAGCCTTGCATTTCTTTGGCATTGGCGGTGCTCTGCTTTCGCATGATGTAGAGCGATTTCTTAGTGATGCTTCATTTCCCTATGCCATCGGCTATGGGCTTACCGAAACCTCGCCCCTAATTGCCGGAAGTAGCCCCGCTGCCGCAAAGTTCCGTTCTACCGGAACTGTTCTGCCTCAGCTTGAAGTGCGCATCGCAAATCCCGATCCCAAAACTAAAGTGGGCGAAATTCAGGTGAAAGGACCCACCATTATGAAAGGTTATTACAAAGATAAACAGCGCACTGATGAAGCCTTTACCGATGATGGATTCTTTAAAACCGGAGATCTGGGCGTGCTTAATAAGAAAAATTATCTCTATATAAAGGGCAGAATCAAGAACGTGATTATTGGCCCCAATGGCGATAATATCTATGCCGAGGAAATCGAAGCCAAGCTTAATGAAGCAGAAAGCGTTTTAGAATCTATGGTCTATGAGAGCGGAGGTAATATCATTGCCAGAGTGTTCTTGAACTACGAGATCCTGGATGCTCACTACAATCTCAGCAAAATGGGAAGCGTCCAAGCCGAAAAATCGATCGAGAAACACCTTCTGGAACTCAGAACGCACCTTAATGCAAACGTTGCATCTTTTTCTAAGCTACATAAAATCATTGAACAAAAAGAGCCGTTTGAAAAGACACCCACTCAAAAGATAAAACGCTTCCTCTATCAATAGGAGACCTCTATGACAATTCAAAGTGTTTTTGAACAACTTGCGCGCTTTGCACCAACAGCCTTAGCTCAGGATTGGGATAATGTTGGTCTTCTGGTGGGAGATCCCTCGCGAAAGGTAAAGCGGATTCTCATCAGCCTCGATGCCAGCGCAAATGCAGTAGATTTTGCCCTTAAAACAAAATGTAACCTGATTGTTAGCCATCATCCCCTTATCTTTCATCCACTTAGAACCATTACCCATCCCACCATTCTAAAGATAGTAGAAAAAAAGATCGGACTCATTAGTATGCACACCAATTTTGATTCTGCCATTGGAGGCGTTAATCATGCTTTGGCAGATGCCTTGGAGATGGAAGTTGTGGAGAGTTTGGGCATTGGAGAATCTCGCGATATCGGGCTTGTATGCTCGTATAAGAAATCTTACTGCCTGTCCGAGATAGCCCAATATGTGCGCCAAAGGCTTGATGCATCCGGCTTGCGCCTTTGGACAGCAGGGTGGAACGAAAACCGTGAAATCCGACGCATCGCAATTTGTGGGGGCTCCGGTGGCTCGATGTTGACTCTCGCAGAGCAAAAAGCAGATCTGCTGATTACCGGCGATATATCTTACCATAGTTTTTTGGATAGCAGCATTCCCATCATCGATGCCGGGCATTTCTACACAGAGTATCCAGCCTTAAAGATTTTACAAGATTATCTGATTCCTACAGGATTGCCCACTTCCATCATGCCTCAGGAAAACCACGAATGGCAGAT
>Ga0265294_10002027_pt1 | contig 26800 bp, 39 predicted proteins | sample MunlanPumphouse3_FD_192504 | JGI IMG/M metagenome (GOLD analysis project Ga0265294, IMG submission 192504) | Groundwater microbial communities from a municipal landfill in Southern Ontario, Canada - Pumphouse #3 | ecosystem: Environmental > Aquatic > Deep subsurface > Groundwater | place... | reverse complement strand
TGAATAAGAATGATAACCACCATTACAGGTGGTTAACTGTCTTAAAGAAATTTTTAAGAAATTGAAGGAGATTATTAATTATGTTTGAAAAAGTAAATCCATGTCACCCAGATAAGGTGGCCGATAGAATTGCTGGTGCTATTGTTGACTTAGCATACAAGCAAGCAGAAAATCCAAGAATAGCTGTTGAGGTATTAATTGGTCATGGTAAATGTCATATTATTGCTGAAACTTCTGTGTTTATTTCTGAAGGCGATGTTCTAGATGTGGTTCATAGAATAGCTGGTGAAATCATTGTTGACTATAAAGAAGTACCACAAGACATTCATTTAGCATATAACCAAACTGATAGAATTCGCTGTGGGGATAATGGAATCTTCAAAGGCGTACCACTTACTAAAGAACAAAAGAAACTATCGAAGATTGCTCATAGCATTTATGCAAAGTATCCCACTGACGGAAAATATATCCTTAATGGTGATAGATTGATTATTTGCCAAAGTAATGCTAATAAAGCTGAAATTCAAAACGAGTATCAAGATGCCGAAATAAATCCTATCGGTGATTGGACGGGTGGTACTGATGTTGATACAGGTGCAACCAATAGAAAACTAGGGTCAGATATGGCTGATTCAGTAACTGGTGGTGGACTTCACGGGAAAGACCTATCTAAAGCAGATGTTAGTGTTAATATCTACGCTTGGATAAAGGCTCAAGAGACTGGTGTTCCAGTTGAACTATGTTGCGCTATTGGTGATGAGTACATCGACAATAGGCCTTATGAAGAAATCGTAGCGATTGCACGTGAGTTTATCTTTGACTTAGGGGGATTTGAGAAATTCGCTGAATGGGGGTTGGTATAATGAAGACTACAACTGAAATGACTTTGATTTCTATTGATAAGCCCATCCCTTATATAAACAAGCAGGCAATGGAATTATAGGTCCTATGTCTAATATAATGTAAAATGTAGAGATACATAAAAAACCAGCCCTTAAACGAATAGAGGCTGGAAAGGAGGAATGGAACGATGTCGGCGAACAGACTAAATGTAGTGACGATGAAGATAGCGGACCTCAAGGCGTATGAGAACAATCCGAGAAAAAACGAAAAAGCAGTAGATGCCGTAGCAAATTCGATTAATTCATTTGGCTTCAAGGTTCCGGTTATCATCGATAAGAATAATGTGGTGGTTGCAGGGCACACACGATTGATGGCCTGCAAGAAGCTGGGCATAGAGGAGGTCCCATGCGTAATAGCCGATGATTTAACTGAAGACCAGATTAAGGCGTTTAGGATTGCTGACAACAAGACGGCTGAATTAGCCGATTGGGACTTCGATAAATTAAAAGAAGAATTAGGTTCCATTGAAATTGATATGGAGCAATTCGAGTTCACGGACCTCGAGAAGATAATGGACCGTGAGGTCATGGAAGATGAATTCGATGAGAATGAAGCATTGCCTGAGAATCCATATGCGAAGAAAGGCGATGTTTTTATTTTAGGAAAACATAGGGTGATGTGCGGGGATGCGACAATCAAAGAGGATGTCTTGAAGCTTGTTGACGGGAAAATAGCCGACATGATATTCACAGACCCTCCGTACAACGTGGACTATGAGGGCGCTAACGGGATGAAAATCCAGAACGACAAGCAGAACGACGCCGATTTCAAGGATTTCTTGTTTAAGTCATTTAAGAATATGGCCGAAGTCACAAAGCCGGGAGGCTCGATTTATTGCTGTCACGCCGACACCGAAGGCTTGAATTTCAGAAGAGCATTCATCGATGCAGGTTTCAAACTTGCCGAATGCCTTGTGTGGGTCAAGAATTCCTTAGTCCTGGGACGACAGGATTATCACTGGAGGCATGAGCCTATTCTTTATGGGTGGAAGGAAGGCGGGAGCCATTATTTCATCGAAGACAGAACCCAGGATACAGTCTGGGAATATAACAAGCCGAAGGCAAATGATCTTCACCCGACCATGAAGCCACTCGAGCTTGTCGGAAGGGCCATCAAGAACTCAAGCAGAAAAGACAATCTTGTGCTTGATTTATTCGGCGGCTCCGGCTCAACGCTTATCGCGGCTGAGCAAATTCAAAGAAGTGCATATCTCATGGAAATAGATGAGAGGTATGTAGATGTCATAGTCAAGCGATACCTAAGATTCGTTCAGGGTTACGAAAACTCATACCTTCTTAGGAATGGTGAAAAATTCAGTCTTAAGGATATCGCTGACTATCACATCGAAGAAGATGAAAAAGTGCTTTGAGTGAGTAATCAAAGCTAAAAAATGAAAATTAATGGAGGAAAGCCTATAAATGAAGGTATTAACTAGCGAAATGGTGTTCAAGGGACACCCTGACAAAATATGCGACGAGATAAGCGATTCAATCCTTGATGCGTACTTAGAGCAAGACAAAAAATCCCGAGTCGCGGTCGAGACATTGATTAAGGACGATATGGTCGTCATCGCCGGAGAGGTGACAAGCAAAGCCATTGTAAACGTTAAGGAAATAGCCGAAGATGTATTAATCAAACTCGGATACAAAGACTTAGATAAATACAGGTTTGTTGTCAGGATTTCGATGCAAAGCCCGGATATTGCTGTTGGAGTAGATAAGGATGGTGCGGGAGATCAGGGGATCATGTATGGATATGCCACAGATGAAACCTTTGAGCTTATGCCGCTTCCGATTGTTCTGGCAAGACGAATCGCCATCAAGATGGATGAACTCACAAAGCATATACCGCAGTTCTTCGGATCCGATGGAAAATGCCAAGTTTCGGTTGAGTATAACGGAAACGACGAGCCCGTTAGAGCCAGTACAATCGTCGTATCGCAGCAAACAACCAAGGAAGCAACCAGGGAATTCTACGAGTCATTCATAATCAACGAGTGCATCAAGAAGGTCGTTCCGCCGGAGTTCATTGATGAAAACACAAAAATATTGATTAATCCGACAGGCGAGTTCATAAAAGGCGGTCCTTATGCCGATTGCGGTCTCACTGGAAGAAAGATAATCTGTGATACTTATGGTGGTGTCGGTCGTCATGGCGGTGGGGCTTTTTCTGGTAAAGACGCTACCAAGGTTGACAGAAGCGCTGCTTACTATGCGCGTTATGTGGCAAAGAACATCGTGGCTTCTGGTGTCGCAAAGAAGTGCGAAGTACAAGTCGCCTATGCTATCGGGGTTTCGGCTCCGGTCGCCGTCAACATCGATGCTTTCGGAACGAGCAGGTATACGAATGATGAGATCAAGGATGTCGTCTTGAAGTTCTTTAACTTCAGCCCAAGTGCCATCAGGAACGAGATCATCAGCGATGACATCTGCTACTACGATTTAGCAAAATACGGCCACATCGGCAGAACCGACATCGTTGTCCCTTGGGAAAGGACCAACAAGGCCTATGTCCTTAAGAAATACTTTAAAGACTACAAAAAATAAGGACTGCAGCGCCATCCAAAGGTTCTACCGAAGCGACAAGTGGAAGATAGCGCGTGCAATGAAGATCGCGTCCGCTGGCGGAAGATGCGAGATGTGCGGCGGAATCGGGACCGAGGTCCATCATAAGGTTCACCTGACTCCGGACAACGTTAACGATCCAGAGGTGAGCATCAACCAGGATAACTTCATGCTTCTCTGCAACGAGTGCCATAACAAGGTGCATGGGAGGTTCGAAGGTTCCGGGAAATACGGATTCGATGAGGACGGGAACCTTATCCCCCCGGTCAAGAAATGAAGTGACGCTCGGCAGTACCGTTCGCCCCCACCTCCAAAATGCGCGAGGCAAAAATTCCAGGGTTAGAAAGTTTTGAAAACTGCCTATATTCAACATAAAACACTGAGAAATCGGTGTTTTTTTGTTACATTCTAAATCTTTTCAATAGTGACGATTATTGACTTGCTATAGCGCGGAACAAGAGCGATGTATATGTATGCCAAAGGAGGAAAACGGCATGGCAAACAACACAAAGACGCAGCTCAAGAAACGCATCGAGGAACTTAAGGAAAAGATCGGCGACATCAGAGTTGAACTGGAAGATCTCCAAAGCGACATCGAAAGCGAGTCCGGAAACATCGAACCCTATGAAGGAAGGTCAGAACTTACTGGCCTTCAGGAAGAAAGACAGGAGTGGCTCGACGACACAGCCGGAACGGTCGAGGAAGCAGCAAGCTCCCTCCAAGAGGCTGAAGACGGTCTCGAGAACATCGAATAGGAGGAACTGGTTATGTGGAAAGAAGGAACACTGAAAATCAACGGCAAAGTCTACCGTTACTGGATTAAGCAATACGACACTGGAAGCGTCTATGGAATCAATGATGGCAGAATTTCAAAACTCATGATTAAGCTCGAAGGCAAGATAGTCTGCAGCTACGAAAGAGGATGGGACATACAGCCAACCGACGATGAAGCCAAAGAGGCACTTAATATGATTCTCAAAGCTGAGAACAACTAATGAGGAAAACGAAAATGGAAAAGCAAACACTGAGACAATGGATATCGAATTTCAACAAAGGGATCTATGACGCATACGACAGAAAGACCCAGATCGAAGCAGGCTGGTTTGATTGGTTTTGCAGGGATTCATCCCTTAGAAATAAGACCTACAAACTTGGAGGGGTGGTAAAGCAGATTAAAGACGGTGGGAAGGTTGAGCTTGACAAGACCTATTTGTTCTTCAAAAACAACTGCCCGCTAAACGGACCGCTCTATGATGACTTCAGAATCTGCTCAATCGAAAACGGCAATGTCCAGTTCACAGTTCAGTTCGGCTGCAGCTGGAACAAAAGCAAATATACAGTCTATGGAAGAACCCCTGATGGCGAAGGACACTGGGAAAACGCAATATTCGAGACGAATTCGTCAAGGGAACTCGTCAAATGGCTCAACAGGCCATGGGAGGAATAAATATGGATTTAAATCTTATCTATCATAAGACGGATAGCTTCAGATTCTATAATGCCCATCCAGATGGTCTTAAGGTTAAAGACTGCGTCGTCAGAGCAGTTTGCACAGCCTTCGAAAAAGACTACATGGAGACAAGAAGGGAACTCAACAGAGCGAAAACAGAACTCGGATTTGATTCTTATAAGGATCATGACTTTCTTAGAGTCTGGCTTGAGAAGCTCGGTTATGAAACGATTAAATTCAAAGCCCATGAAGGCGAGTCGAGGGAAAAACTATGGCAGTTCCTTGATGGTCATAAGGAAGGCACATACATCGTGAAAGTGAGAAGCCACATCAGCTGCATTAAAAACGGAGAGCTTCTTGATACTTGGGATTGCGGTTACTTGACCATATACGGAGCATGGAGGATAAAGTGATGAAAGTGAAAGTCGGCGACACAATTAAGATTGTCGAAATGAAGGATGAGCCTACTTATGCAGACAGAATTGGAAAAGTCGAATACATCGATTCCCTTAATCAGATTCATGGGACATGGGGCGGCTGTGCGATTATTCCCGAAGTTGATAGTTTCATCGTCATCAAGGAAGCATGAACAAAACCTGAAACTTGGGCTCACACTTGGCTTGTGTGGGCTTTTTAAATCTAAGTCGGGTTTGTGTTCAAGCTATGCGAAAAAGGCCACAAAACGCCTGTTTCAATTAACAAAATTATTAACTTGCTATAGTGAGAAACAAGAGCGATGTATATGTATGCCAAATGGCAAGGAGGACACAAACATGAAAGTCAATTTCACAAGAAAACCAACACCTGAGGAAATATACCCTCAAACCGAAGCGGTCATCGAAAAGGTGGTAAGGCTCACAAAAGAAGAATTTGAAGATCTCATTCACAATCCGCTTCTGGACAGAGACTACGTGAAAGAGAACAAAGAAAAAATGTATGAAGACGATAAAGGGCGCATGCATTGCATCTTCGTTGTTTGCGAAGGCTATGACTATGGCATCTTGGTTGAAAGCGAAGGCTACGACTATCCAAGATACACAAGCTACATGCCAGTCGAACTTTTCAAAATAAAGTAGAGAAAGGTGTGAAGGCAAGGAAAAAAGAGTATGACAGAGAAAAAACTAAGAAAAGAACTGACAAGGATTGCAAAGGAAAACTTCGTCACATTCGAAACATTTGAGCAGAGAATGAGCGATTCGCTTGATTTCATCGATGTGTCGGTCTGGGGACTTGAAGCTGCGATGAAGAAGGCTTACGAGCTCGGCTTGTCTGAAGGGATGAAAGAAGGAGGCGAAAAATGAAATGCTGTATCTGCGGTAAAGAAATCGAAGGCCATGGCAACAATCCGTTTCCGATTGCGGGAAAGACATGCTGCGATGAGTGCAATGTAAAAGTCGTGCTTCCTTATAGAATCTTCCTAAGCAGAATTAGAGCTAAGGATGCTGCCTTAATGATCACGCCAACGGAACTGAAGCTCATAAAGCCAAGCGGAAAATACTTCTCTTTGAAAGAACTTCAAAAGGCGGTTGATGGATACATTGAAATCGGATCAGAGATACTTCCTGATTTCCTGACGGTTGTAAATGAAGAAGGACTGCTTATAGGACTTAAAAGAAATAGGCTTGCATCCATCTTATTTGATAAAGAGTATGTCGGGAACGCTCTACTGGTTCCAAGAAAAATATTTGAAAAGCCTGAGGAATAAAGACAAAAGGCAAATCGCAACAAAGGGCTCGCTAGGGCTCTTTTTTAGTTATAGGAGGAATTAATCGTGGAAGATAAAATCAGCGCAGAATACGCACGTTTGAAGGCTTTGTTTCAAAACGTGGAGCCAACCAAAGCCGAACTGGTCGATGACCTTATACTGAAGGCCGCTTTCCTTAAAGTTGAGCTCACAGGCATCGAAGATAAAGTGAAAAGATATGGATCCGTTGAAAGGTCTAGTAAAGGGAATGTGCGTCAGTCGCTTTACTATAAGACTTATCTTCAAAGCCTTTCGGTGTACCAAAGCATAATCAGGACCTTGAATGCCATCATAGGGAAAGACAACATCGACGAGGATGACGAATTCGATGAGTTCATTAGCGAGTCCAATGAGTAACTATCTTCTTGAATACTACGAAAAAGCCAAGAACAGGGAAATCATCATAGGCCAGGAATTGATGGCGGTCATCGAGGGGCTTGTGAAGGACCTCTCTGATCCCAGATACGTTTATGACGAAAAGCCCGGAAACCTGAGAATTGATTTCATTGAGAAGTTCTGCAGGCATACGAAGTCGCCGTTTAACGGGAAGCCCTTTATTCTTGAGCTTTGGGAAAAGACGATTCTTCAGGTCGCCTATGGCTTTAAGTTCAAGGCAACAGGCCTAAGAAGGTTCAACGAGGTGGTGCTTCTTGTTGCTAGAAAAAACGGCAAGACGACATTCGTGGCCGGAATCGATCTGGCCGAGTTTTTCCTGTCGCGCGGCGGAGTGGACATTGTTTGCGCCTCAAACACCAACGATCAGGCATCGATCCTATTTGATGAAATCAACAACATGAGGGAACAGTCTCGTGCCCTTTCAAAGCCAAGCAGAAGTAGAAAGAACATCTACCATATCTACTCTCCCAAGACTAAGAACAAAATCAAGAAGCTATCAGCCCAGTCGAGAAATCTTGATGGCTACAACATAGAAGTTGGATGCATCGACGAGGTCCATCAGATGACTGATTCGAAGGTCTATGACGCAATAAAGCAGTCTCAATCGACCAAGAAGCAGCCGCTTATCTTCATCATTACTACTGAAGGAAATGTGGTGGGAGGGTTCCTTGAAAAGAAGCTCGAATACTGCAGGAAGATAATCAAAGGCGAAATCAATGACGAAAGATTGCTGCCTTGGCTTTATACCCAGGATTCCGAAAAGGAAATCTATGCAAGCGAGCAGTCGTGGCAAAAGTCAAATCCATCTCTAGGGACGGTAAAGATGTATTCCTATCTAGAGGACATTATGAATAAAGCAAAAAACGATCTTTCAACTAGACTGACGATGTTATGCAAAGACTTTAACATTAAGCAATTAGAAAGCGGATCGTGGCTTACTTTCGATGATTTAAACAATGAGGAAAAGTATGAACTTAAAGACTTGTCTGACAACTATGCGATAGGCGGAGTTGATTTATCGTCGACTACTGACCTTACCGCAGCAGTTCTTGTTGTTATAAAGAACGGAAAGAAGTATGTGATCCCGCATTTCTTCATGCCAAGCGAGGTTATCGAAAAGAGAAAAGAAGAGGACAATGTCCCATACGACATCTGGGTTAAAAGAGGACTTCTGACCTTGACGGAAGGGAGCCAAAACGACTTTACAAAGGTGACAGAGTGGTTCAAGGACATGGTTTATGACTATGGAGTCAGGCCTCTCTGGGTCGGGTATGATCCATGGAACTCAAGGTACTGGGTCAACGAGATGAAAGACTCAGGGTTTGATATGGAAGAAGTAAGGCAAGGCGTCTTTTCTTTGTCTGAGCCGATGAAGCAGCTTGAAGCTGACTTAAAGAATCACATCGTAGTTTATGATGACAATCCAATTCTTAAATGGTGCCTTGCAAACACTCAGGCAAAGGTCGATATAAACGGAAATATTCAGCCTTGCAAACTGAATTCAAAGTACAAGCGAATCGATGGTGCAGTTGCATTGATCATCGCCTATACAATTTTGAATAGACACAAGATCGAATACGAAAACATGATGAGTTAGGAGGTATTTATGGGATTGTTCAAACGAAAAAAGAAAACTCAAGAACCTGTACAGGCGTTCCAGTTGCTTAATGATATCAAGCTTCCATTAGTACCTTTTGGAAACAATATCACTAATAGTGATGTCGTAACGATTTGTATAGATAGAGTTGCATCAGCATGCGGGAAGCTGAAGATGCGACACGTTAAAAAAGATGAAAAAGGACAGCAAACTGAAAAGACTGGTGACTTGGAATTTGCATTGAAGTTTAAGCCAAATGAAATAATGACTCCTTATCAATTCTTGTATAAGGCTGTTACTTTGCTCTTGCTTAATGACAACTGTTTCATTTATCCGCTTTACGATAAATCGGATTATCACTTGGTGGGTCTTTACCCATTGAATCCTACCATCGTCGAACCAGTCGAGTTCAGCGATGGTTCACTTTATCTGAAGTTCTATTTTCAAACGGGGAATTCTTATTTGACCCCTTATGAGAACGTGATTCACATAAAGAGGTTTTATGGGAAGGACGAGATCTTTGGAGGAAACTCAAGCAGCGGAAGCCATGAGGCAATTTTAAAGACACTAAAAATCAATGATGCATTGCTTCAAGGTATTGAAGGTGCTGTTTATTCATCGTTTCAGATTAAAGGGCTCTTAAAGATAAACGGAATGCTCAAAGAAACGGATAAGCAGAAACAGGTCGATGAGTTCAACAGACTCATCAAAACGGCTTTGAAGGCTGATTCTTCTGTCATTCCGATTGACGGCAAAGCTGATTATGTCCCGCTTTCAGTTGATCCAAAGCTAGTGGATGAGAAGACACTTTCATTCATTCAAAGCAAAATCCTAGATTACTTTGGAGTAAGTCCTGAGATTTTTGCTAACAGCTATGATGAAAATCAGTTCAATGCCTTTTATGAGGCAACGATAGAACCTATCGCAATTCAGCTGAGCGAGGCTTTTTCTTTAGGACTGTTGACGGAGGGTCAGCTTCAAAGAGGAGAGGAAGTCATCTTCTTTTCTGAGAGGCTTCAATATGCATCTTGGAATACAAAAGTTGGTGCAATTGAAAAGCTCATGGGGCTTGGAATCATGTCGCTTAATGAATCCAGGTCTTTATTAGGCTTGGAGCCAGTAGAAGGCGGGGACAAGAGATTACAGTCTCTGAATTATGTCGATGCATCTAAGGCGAACAAATATCAAGTGAACGAAGACGAAAATTCATCAAAGGAGGACACGGAAGATGAACAATAAAGAAACAAGACTTGCCGAGGTTAGATTTGAAGAAACCGAAGGCAAAATGATCCTCGAGGGATACGCAATAGTATTCAATCAGGAAACATTGATCGGCGATGAGGAAAGAGTATTCAGGGAAATCGTAACTCCAGAGGCACTCGCCAACACGCAGATGAGGGATGTCCCGCTCAAGTACAACCACATGGACTCCTTCTTGATTCTGGCTAGGACAAAGAATAAGTCTTTGACTCTTAGCATAGACGAACATGGTTTAAAGGTTCACGCAGAACTGTTGGATACACACTCAAATGAGGACGTGTACAAGATGGTCCGCGCCGGGCTTTTAGATAAGATGAGTTTTGCCTTCACTGTTGCAAAACAAAGCTGGGATAGAAGCGCTAAGGTTCCACTAAGAAAAATCGAAAGCATCGATCGACTTTACGATGTTTCAGTGGTGGACCTCCCCGCTTATGACGGGACTTCTATCTACTCACGCTCTTTAGATTTGGTGGATGCCGAACTAAAGGCTATGGATGTAGCTAAACGTGAAAAGGAAGCAGAGCTTATCAGAAACAAGATCAACATTAAAACAAGGATATAGGAGGAAAAATTATCATGAATTTAATGAAACGAAAAGAAGAGATCGAGGCCAGATTGGCTGAGATCAGAACATCCTCGACTGACGAAAAGGATGTGGACAAATTAGCTGCATTCGAAAAGGAATGCGATTCTCTCCAAGAGGAAAGAACGATGATCGAGAAGAAGATGAACATTGCTTCAAAGAGCGAAGTGAAGCCTCTTCAAATCATCGAAACAAAAGGGATGACCACTGAGGAACTTGAGAAACGCGGCAAGGATATCAAAGAAGGTAGAACCATTACTGTTGCCAGTGATGAAATCTTGCTTCCTGAACATACCGCCAACGAAATCTCACCTGTTCCATTTAGCGAAGTGTCTACATTAGTAGACAAGGTCAATGTCGTCAACTTAAACGGCGGTGAAACCTATAAGAAGAGCTTTGTTAAGTCTAGCGGGGATGCCGGATTAACCCTAGAAGGGGCTGCCTATACCGAAACAGAGCCTAAATTCGGTTATTTGACTATTACCAAAGTCAAGATCACTGCTTATACCGAAATTACTGAGGAACTTGAGAAGTTGCCAGCTCTCCCTTATCAGGCGGAAGTTTTGAAGAACATCAATACTTCGCTAAGAAAGAAGATCTCTCAGCAAATCTTGAAAGGCGCTGGAACTTCTAATACCTTTACAGGCATTTTCTCTGATGAAGCTGTAGCTCTTGCGGATTCTACTCCGCTCCAAATCAGCGAAATCACCGATACAACCCTTGATGATATCGTCTTTGCCTATGGCGGAGATGAGGAAGTTGAAGGTGGCGCCTGCCTTATCCTCAACAAGAATGACTTACGAGCATTTGCCAAGTTGAGAACTGCTGAAGGCAGAAAAGTCCATACTATCGACTATGTTGCACAAACCATTGATGGCATTCCTTATGTTATTAATTCAAATTGCAAGGCATTGTCCGATTCTGCAACCGTTGCAGGAGAATACTGCATTGCTTATGGTTCCTTAAAGAACTATGAAGTCCCAGTCTTCTCACCAGTTGAAATCGGGAAATCCACTGATTACAAGTTCAAGGATGGCATTATCTGCTACAAGGCTTCCGTCTTCACTGGCGGCAATGTTGTCGGCTACAACGGATTCTTAAGGGTCAAGAAAGCCGCAGCCGCAGCCAAAGAAAGCTCAACTAATTAGCTAAAGGAGGAGATGCATTATGGCAGCTAGGGATGAAACGAGTTTCTTAGCAACAGTTAAGAAAGCACTGATGATCTCAAATGAAGATATATTTGCCGATGACGAAATCACGCTTCACATCCATTCATGTGAGGTGTACTTGGTCTCCATTGGACTGAGCAAAGAAGACGCCAAAAGCGATGATACCTTAGTGGAGTCATTGATCCTTATCTACGTTAAGACCTTCTATGGTTTCAAAAGTGATGGCAGCGTCAAAGAACTGCCTTCCAATTTTGATATTCTTGCTCGTCAACTTGTGCTTACAAGAAGCGAGGTAATCAGTCATGATTCCTAATGCCAGAAATGCATCTCTTTTCCTTTTGTCGGTTAGGTCGGTCACTGATTCAATCGGCACAAAGAGTCTAGAGGTCTCATCGAAGAAAGAAGTATACGGAATAATCAGGTCCATCACAACGAGTGAGTATGAAAGCGCCAAATCGCAGGATGTCAATTTTGAATTCAAAGTGGTTTTGCAGGCACCTTCGTATGATGGAAGCAAGTATGCACTCTTAAATAATGTAATTTACAAGGTTGAAAGAACATACATAGCCGGTCAGTTCATAGAGCTTTATTTTGTGACTTCTGATCTTAATAAGGAGGAAATAAATGGATGTTGAATTAGATAAACTTCCAGATAAACTTTCCGAGATTATAGAAGGGTATTCTGATGATGTTCAGGAAGAAGCTATGGCAAAGCTTGAAAAAGCAGCTGATGATGTCCTTGCTTATGTAAGTGAGCATTGTCCTAGAAGCGGATACGGAACTAATCATTTGGCAGACTCTTTTGTGAAAACGGAAGTGGGCTCTGGACTCGAAAAGACGATCTACATCTCATCAAAGACAAAGGGAAGGCTTGTTCATTTGATTGAGCTTGGCTTCAGGCACAGAAGCGGGAAACATGTAGCGGCACAGCCATTCATGCGACCTGCCTACGATGCTTTTGCTCCTGAAATGATTGAGGACATAAAGAGAATTATCAGAGGTGAGAATGTATGACTCTTGCAGACATATTCAATATTTTAAACGGCGTCCTTGAAGGCAAGGTATTTTATGGAACCAATGTTTATGACAATGAGACGCAAGTCGAACTGCCTTATATTGTCTATCAGGAAATATCGAGTCGTCCTATGACGCATGTCGATAACAAGGCAATCTATTATAAGGGTGTCTTGCAGATTACTTTAGTCACAAAAAAGAAGGATGTTTCGCTTGAAACTAAACTTCAAAACGCTTTATTGGAAGCTGGTTTTTCTTATTCATTGACTAGTGAATACATCAATATGGATAAATCAGTCAGTAGAGCATATGAAATTACCATGGAGGAAATATAAAAATGGCAAAAAACAATATTGTTACTTTCGGACTTCGCAATGTTCATTATTCATTGGCTTCAACTGTCGATGGTGAGACTTGGACATACGCAACTCCAGTCGCTCTTCCTGGCGCACAGGAATTTTCCAGTCAGTTAATCGGCGGAACCACAAATGTGAACGCTGACGATACCATTGTTCATCAGCTCGTTTCAAATAGTGGAAGAACCATTACTTTGACGCTTACTGAATTAACCGATGAATTTAAAAAGAATATCCTAGGATATAAAGAAACCACAGAGGGAAATTTGGTGGAAATCACAAATGCTGCTCCCGTAACCTTTGCTTTGGGTTTTGAAATCCAGGGTGATGTAAAGGCAAGACGCGTATGGTACTTCCTATGCACAGCTACGCCAGTCTCTGAATCGACTAAGACAAAAGGCGACTCAGCTGAAGCAAATGCTATCCAGCTAACTATTACAGCACGTCCTATAAAGATTAATGACGATAACTATACAAGTCACGTCACTGCTTACAAGGGCGATTCCAACTACGATGCCTTCCTTGAAAGCGCACCTAAGCTTCCATCATTAAAAGCATCTAGCAACGAGTAGAAAGAGAGAAAACAGATGATGGAAAAATCAGTAAAAATCGGCGAGAAGGAGTATAGATTAAGGTCATCTCTATTCACTATCATCGATTATAAAAACACTTTTGGGACTGACCTATTCGATGATGTCACAAAGCTTAGCGTAGATAATAAGAATGCCAAAGACCTAACAAAGGTCATCGAGGTTTTGTTCCAGATCATCTACATTTTAAATAAGCCGTTCAATAAGATCTCTTATGAAGAATTCTTGAATGGCTTTGACTTTGGAATCATAACCGATAAAGATACGCTAGAAACAATAACAGGTATTATTGGGGAGTTTCTTACGCAATCCAAAAGCAAAGCAAAACCAACAAATCCCTAGAAATACCAAAGACAGGCATAAAGCAACCAGCAATATCATTTTCAACCTAGCGCAAATGGGCATCTCAATAGGGGATGCCTTTTTCATTGATATCGATACCTATCTCGAATTACTTGATCTGTTTAATAAACAGAACAGTGATGAGGGAAAGGTGGAGGCTTCACAAAGTGATATTGATAAATTTCTACTGTAGGAGGTGAGAGATATGGCAGAAACTATCAAAGGTTTAAACATTAAGTTAGGACTCGATACAACTGAGCTTGATACCAAGCTTAAGAGCCTTAGAAGTGATTTTAAAGAGCAGCAAGCGGATCTTAAGGCGATCAACACTCAGCTTAAATATGATCCTACTAATGTCGACCTATGGAAGAAAAAGCAAGAATCTCTCAACTCCACATTGGAGATTACAAAGCAGAAGCTTGAAGCTCAGAAAGATAAACTCGCCGAAGGAAAGAAAGCCCTGGAAGTCGGCTCTATAGGCCAAGAAGAATTCAATAAGATACAACGCAGCGTCACATATGCTGAAGCGGATGTTTCAAAACTTAACGCTGAACTTGAAAATACGAAGAAAAAAATCACCTCTTTAGGAAATGCGAACTGGGACAATGTTGCAAAACTTGGCTCGACATTGACTAAGAGTCTGACTCTTCCTATTGTCGGAGCTACGACAGCACTTGCCACCTTGTCTTATAAAGCTCTTGAATCCGCTGACGAGATTGGCGATACCGCATCAAAGGTTTATTTGACGGCTGAAGCCTATCAGGAGTGGCAGTACGCAAGTGAGATCCTCGCCGTCGATTCCGATAAGCTTTTCAAGGCTTTTGTCAAGGTCAACGGAATGCTTGGTGATATAGCAAAGGGTGATATTGACGAAGTTAATGAGAAGCTGAGTCTAATCGGTCTTACCGCGGAGGATTTTGCAGGACTAAATACTGAAGAAGCGTTTGAGAAGCTGAGAGACGCGTTATCGGAATGCGGTGATGAAGCGACCAGAACAGCAATTGCCAACGAGATATTTGGCGATAAACTAGGCAGCGAATTGACTCAGGTTTTATCGGCAACGTCTGAACAAGTCGAAGCTCTAAAAGACGAAGCGGTGGAACTGGGAATCGTATCTAATGAACAAGCCGGAATCGCTGGCGAGGTTACCGATAATGTTACCAAACTAAAGCAAAGCTTCAGTGAACTTAAAACCGAGCTTGCTATGGAACTCGTACCTGCCTTTAACAAAGTCATTGATGTTTTGAGGGAGAAGGTCATTCCAAAAGTAAGAGAAGTAATAAGTTGGTGGAGTAATCTGTCGTCAAGCACTAAAAAAATGGTCGTTGTGATCACAGGTTTGCTTGCCGCTATTGGACCGGTTTTGACTATCGTTGGAAAGGTTGTGCCCTTACTCAAATCAGTCGTTACTGCCTTTACTGCAACAAAAGGCGCCATAACAATTGCCGGAACTGCCATCAAGGCATCCACCTTAGGTTGGGTAGCGCTTATCGCGGTTATTGCTGCGCTTTTACTGAAAAACGAGAAGTTCAGAGCCCTTTTGAGAAGAGTGATTGATATCGTTCAGGAATTGTTAAGCAAGATTGTCGATTTGATTTCAAACGTTCTTGTCAAATTAGAACCGGTCATTGAAGTTATTTTAGGACTAGTTGACAGAGTGATTGACGTTATTGTCGATCTTCTTGAAAAGCTCATGGGGCCAATTCAAAAGATCATCAACATAATTATTGAGCTCGTCGAGAAACTCACTCCGATAATCGAAACTATTGTCGATGAGCTTTCGGGTCTAATAGTAGAAGTACTTGATGTTATCATCGATTTGCTTGATCCGATCTCTGATATTTTGGGACTCATAATTGACCTTGTTGTTGACTTGGTCGATGCGCTTTCAGGTCTCATTGATTCTATATTAGGTGTCTTGATCGACATCATTCGAAGTGTTGTTGACGTTCTTAAAGTCGTTATCAAGATTGTTGTTCAGGTTGTTAATTTATTAGCTGGTATTTTGAAGCCGATTCTTGAAGTGATAATAAAGATTTTGCAGCCGATATTTAAGATAATTGGCGTTATCATCGATGTCATTTCAGTTTTGTTTGATGCGCTTGAGCCTCTTTTAAACACTTTGTTGAAGCCTCTATCGTTGCTTCTTGATGTCATCGCTGTTGTTCTCGAGGCATTAGAACCATTGCTTAAGGTCATTTGTGATGTTCTTTCTACGGTTCTCGGACCGATTCTTGAAGTTATATTTGAGCTTCTTAGTCCGATACTAGATGTTCTTAATTTCATTATTGATGCCATTAAATGGATGGTGGATAACATCGCTTCAGTATTTGGCGGAGTATGTGATGAGACAAGCTCATTTTCTTCTAGCTTCACCGGGTTAATGGGTGGTGCGGTTGATTCGGTATTTTCAAAATTCGGCAGATTCTTCAGCTGGATTAAGGAATCAATAGGAAGCTTTGCATCATGGATAGGTGACCTTGTCGGAACAATCAGCGATTTCTTTAGCGGGGTCATTGATGGCTTTTCAAATTGGCTTAACGATACGGTCAACTCTGTGGGCAATTGGCTCAGCGATACATGGAATAACGTATGCGGTTGGTTCGGAGATGTCGGTGATTCAATAAGTGGTTGGTTTGGTGATGTTGGAGACTGGTTTGCTGACACGTTCAATTTGAATGGCGGAAGCAATCCAAACGTTGTCTCAAATGAAACCAGAAACACCACGAACAACGTGACGATAAATACGTCTTCTAGCGAGTTCGATGTCGATTCAATTAACAAGGCATTAGGAGGTTCATATCTATGAGAAAATTGTATTTGATAAATGAAAAAGGGACCTCCTTTCGCTTCGATTACGCAAGCGGGGTCCTTATAAGCGATCTGTCTGGACTAGGCTTTGAGAAAAGCTTTACCTTCACCGACTACGGGAATATCTACAAAGGACAGTCCGAGGTCAATAAAATGACGGATATCTCTCTGTCTCTTGTGTTTCTAAAAGGATACAAGGGGTATAAGGCATTCCTAAGCTACATAGAGAATTCCTCAAGCTTCGACATTTACTACGAAAGCGATGATGTAAGGTATGCAAATTGCCAGATCGTTTCCTTGAGTAAGGCGCAGCTCGTGGCCGGAACCATACAGTCAGAACTGAAGATAAAAAAGCTTTCCTTTTGGTTCAGAAACGTTACCAAGGAAATCCAAATAAAAGTAACCGAGACGGGTAAGGTCTATCCATACTCTTTTTCCTACACCTATTCGGAATCCTACAAAGGTACCGTGTCTATTACCAACAACGGATACGCTAAGGCACCGCTGAGAATAATCATAAACGGAGCCTTTGACAATCCAGAGATAATCGTCAGCAAAAGCGGGAAGGAGATCATGAAGATGAAGATCTACTACTCAAGCGCTGATGCAAAAATCGAGGTGGATGCCTTTCCTACTGACCAGAAGATAGAGATCACCGAGAATGGCAAAGCGGTGAATGGATACGAGTATCAGGACTTTACCTGCGAGAATTTTCTGTTCCTTGAAAAAGGTACTTATGACATTGAGTTCAGACCGAATACCACATCATCGCCGACATGCACAATAACGATGGTGGAAGGGTATCTGGGTAATTAACATGCAGCTTATATTCTTAAACAGAAACACTCTGTCATACAAAGACTTTGCTCCGATTCAACCGGACTTCGAAATTGTGCTCGATATGGTAGTCTCACAGAAGTCAACATTTACACTCAATAAAAAAGCAATAAACGCGTCTATCGGGGATGTAGTAATCCTTAAACACGAGAGCTTCAGTTACATAGGAATACTTGAGGGAATCATCAGCGGAGATGACGGAACACTTAAGATTCACTGTCAGGACTTCAAGGAGCTTTTCAACATAAAAGTCCCTGTCGAAACCTACTCCGGAGACCTCTGCGCGTTACTTTCAAGCAAGATAAGGCAGGCATTCGTCGAAAACGAAGATACAAGGCAATGCCTCAAGTATCTGGATATAAACGTCAGATCCTCTGTCTACGGGAAGCTAACCTATGATGCTGACTGCCTTATAAGCATTGATGATCTTATCGAGCTTCTCTTAAAATCCTACAACATAATCGTCAAGTACAAAGTCGGGTTTCTCAGAGGAAGGTTTACGTCTATAAGAATCATCATCGAAGAAGTCGCAAAGTCAGCCAAGCTCAGATATGACTTTAAAGAAATCAGGGACCTTTCCATATCCGATTCCGACATCAATTCGATCAACAAGATAACTTTTTATCCTAAGAAAGAGAACAAGACCCATAAGGCAGCGGTCTCCTATTATCTTCTGAGGGACGGAGGCATATCGGAGGATAGGGAAGCCGAAGGAAGATATGAGTATGTAAATGCGACCGCCGAGTACTATTCCGATGATGACTACGATTCCCTTAAAACAAAGGCGCAGAGTTCGCTCTGCTCGGCGATAAGCGACCATGAGATCACTTTCACGCTTAGTGTCTATAACAATGTATTCATACCTCTTGTTAACGTCTTTCTTGGATTCTACATCGAGTTCTATGGACCAAACAAAACATATGACACGTTGCTCACGCAGATCAAATACAAAAAGAACTTTGATGTATGCTATCTGACTTTAGGAGAGCAGAGAACGTCCCTTACGGACAAAATAAAATTATTAAAGAAGGGGATAGGATCGTCTGGAGGGAATATTTCCGTCTCGACGACTATTACCGATGTTGATGGAGGAAATTATTAATGGCTTTAGTAAAACTTACTTTTGATGGTGCAATAAACACCGCAAAAAATGATGCAATATTCAATTATTACTTAGTAAACAAAGTGAACGGAATCTTCTACGATCTTGGCGGGAAGATATATCCCAGCGTGGCAAATGGAAAGATCACCTTTGCTGACGGGTTTGTCTCGATATATGGCCGACGTGTCTACGTTGAAAAGGACACCTCGGTAACTGTCACTCTTGACTCTTCCGCATATGGGACAGTCGTCATAAAGGTCGATACCTCAGCTAACACGGTGACGCTTGTCCTCAAGGAAGCGACTAACGTTTATCCAAGCCTTACCCAGACAAATCTTCTTGAGGAAGAAGGAGTGTTCGAGCTCCCGATCTGCTATTACAGAAAGACGGCATCGTCACTTTCTATTGACACGTCACAACTTGTCTATATCTCAACGAATAAAGATGAGCTTCAGGCAGCAAAGTCGGAAATAGTCAGAACGATAGACTCAAAGCAATATGGGATCGCCAGCACGACAATCTCTCATTCCTCATATTCAAAAGGAGTTCAGAAGTTTGACTTGAACAGCCTCAAATCAAAGGATGTGCTCATCATCTCGTTTTATCTTTGCAACAACATAGTCACGCTCAACTCGAAAATGCTGGGAGGCAGGACGGGGATTTCTGTCAACTACAAATTTCTCGGGCAGGACTATACGGCGATCGTCGAATACGAAAACGGAACGCTGATCATTACGGCGGGTGATATCTCTCATGAGGTGTTCGCAGTGTTTGTCAGCTATTAAGGAGGAAAATTAAAATGGCAACAATACAAATTAAAAGAAAAACCAGCAGTGGGAATGGCCCTTTGGTCGGTAACGGCACAATAAGGGCAGGAGAGCCTCTTATCGATCTAAACGGTAAGAACCTCTATATATCAAAGGCTGACAAGACAGGGACGACATCCTCACCTTTAACAGCCTCGGACTATATCGAATTCTACTCGAAGGAAAACGCCGATTCGGCTATGGACACCAAGATCTCCGTATTGGATCTCGGTCAGGCCTCCAGATTCAACGTCGGAAACACATCTGGAAGGATCCCTGTTATTGACAGCGATGGCAAGCTGAGTCAGAACATCATACCTCAGGTGGCAATCACCGATACATTTGTTGTCTCGAGCGCCAGCGCAATGCTTGGACTTACTTCTGCTCAGGTAGGGGATGTCGCCGTGAGAACAGACCTCAGTAAGACATTTATCCTAAAGACAGCCGACCCTTCCGTTGAGGCAAACTGGCAGGAATTGATGACTCCTACCGACAAGGTCACCTCGGTAAACGGAAAAACCGGCGCAGTTTCGATTAGTCTTTCGGAATTGGGTGGTGTCAGCGAAGCAGTTTACAACACACACTTAAACAGCTCTAAGCACCTCACAAACCAACAGCTCGAGACATTGTCTCATGTCTATGTCACTGACCCTAAGTGCGGAAGCGAATTCAGCTATGTCAATTACTGCGAGTCCCTAAGTGAACTCAAATCTACGACAGTGGCTGGCGCACTTTCTATGTTCGTCTCGATTGACGGTAACTACAATCCTCCGATCAAGAAAGTCTATATCGGAGTCAATTCAAGCAAAGTCTTGACACCAAGTTCAACGATAGATGGAGGAACATACTAATGTCGACAATCGTTATTAAAAGAGGGACAAAGGCCCCTACGACCAGCAATCTCACAAGGATAGGTGAGATGGCGATCGACTATTACAACCATAAAGTCTATATCCGTACCGCATCGAAGGTAATCTGCATCAACAGCACAGATACCGGAGCTGCCAACAGCACAGCCTAAGGAGGAAAAACATGGCATTAATTAAAAATCTTGATTCGACTTATGGCATCGCGGCTTCATATCACAGGGTCACGTGTGTCTCAATCAATGCAATAAGCAAAGAAGTGACGATATGTGTTGCCTCATACATTTCAAAGGAAAAACGCGATGCAGGCTTTGAATTCATAGATTCGATAGATATAACTGTCCCTCCGGAGGATTACGAGAAATTTGTTGGTGGAAACTCGTTCAGTGCCTCTTACTCCTGGCTCAAGGAGAATATAGAAGGATTCGAGGATGCTGAAGATGATTAAGGACATGAGGCAGAAGAGAGATGTGGTACTCGGCAGGTTCTCCAAAGAATACATATATAACGTTGTTTCAAATGCCCTGAGAACCTACAAGATCATGTTTATGTACTTTGGCGGCTCTCTTGCCTATGACTGCTACGAGGATGGGAAGTCCGATATCGATATCAACGTGTTCGTTGACGGATTTAACGGGTATATCCACACATCATGCGGCGACTTTGATCTCTTCATTTACGGAAGGGATTTCATGATGAAAAGACAGTATGTTGACGAAAGCATGTGCGGCTATAACAAAATCTTCATTGATGACATGTGTAACATCGATTCATTGCTTATCTATATGAATAAGGAGTATGTCAAGGACTATGAGCAATTCGTGAACTATGACATCACGAAATCGCTGGGAAAATACCTTGAAGCAGTCTATGAGTATTTCATGTTCCTGTATGTTGACACCGAAGAGCCCCTCAAACGTTTCTATCACATCATCAGGATCCGCGGCCAGCTTGAAGACTATAAGAAAACAGGCAAATTCTGTACGGAAATACCTGATAGCTTCAAAGAAGAGATGATAACTTTCAAATGGAACTACGACGGAGCAATCGGGAAAAAGATCTACAGGGAAAACATAGGAACATATCTTGAATACATCAGAAAAGTAAAGGAGGAACTCAACCATGTCTGAAATTGAAATAGTCCTGACCATAATCAGCGTGCTTGGTACATTGTCGAGTATTCTCTTTGCCTATCTTGCCTTTCACAAGGGCTCAAAGGCAGACGAGAAGAAAGACGGAAAAAGCGAAGGTGTCCTTCTCTCAGACGTCGGATACATAAAATCTTCGATAGACAGAATAGAAAAGACGCTAGATAAACTTCAGGCCAAATATGACGACCTCCATGCAAGGCTCATATTGGTCGAAGAGAAAGTCAACAACCACATAGAAGACCAGAACATACATATAAAGGGAGGAAAAAAACATGAATGACATTTTGTTAAATATCATCAGTATCGTTGTCACGGCGGTAATAGTACCGCTTATCAGCTTGCTTGGGACAAAACTAATCCAATGGATAGGAACCAAGATCAAAGACGAGAAGGCGGCCGCTTTTTTGTCTAAGGCATCTGAGATAGTGCTTAGTGCAGTAAAGTCTGTGTTTCAGACCTACGTCGATTCGCTTAAGAAAAGCGGAGACTTTGACGCTGAAGCCCAAAAGACCGCATTGAATAAGGCTACAGTAATCATCAAATCTCAGCTTGGCACCGAGCTTATTGATTACATCAAGAAAAACTATGGTGACCTTGATGCATGGATCAGCACTCAGGTTGAATCGACAATTGATACATTGAAGAATGCTTAATAATTTAGACCTCTTGCTTGGCTTATTGCCTTGTGGGAGGTCTTTTTTTATGCCTCCATGTTATAATTATTGAAAAGTTTTAGTAAAAAACCATCTTTAAGTCCCTATATGTATATAGAGGAACACTTTTTTAAAAGGAGATAATTACAATATGTCTAGAAAACTAAAAATCTACGAGCAGTCTATGGGCGGAGGGAACTATACGCAGGTACCGACCATCATCTTAAAAGGCAAGTGGCTGAAGGAAGCTGGATTCACAAGCGGCGAATATGTGGAAGTCGTCTGCGAAGGAGACAAAATTGCTTTGACAAAAACGACAGCTCCGGAATCAGCATCAAAGGAATCGCTCGAAGAGAAAATCAGCGGGTTGAGCGAAAGTCAAAGGAAGAAAATATCTAAGGCTATTGACGAGCTGAAATAAGACTAGGTTTATCGCCTTAGTTCCATAAGAATTCCAAAGGGGCTGCTTCTTAAAGGCCTTTTTACTCATTTTTGCTCTCGCTGTTCTTTAACTCTTGAAGGGCATCTTCAGGAGGAACGTCTATGCCGGAAATCAAAGAACAGATATATGACCTCAGGTCTAAGGGCTATGGAGCAAAAAAGATAAGCAAGGAACTAGGCATTTCTTTAAATACGGTCAAATCCACCCTGCGAAGGGTTGCCTCTGAAAACACAGAAGCAGCTCATTGCAAGAATTGTGGAATGGAAATAGCGAATCCTTCTAGCCATAAGAAGGTTTTTTGCTGTGATAAATGCAGGAACGAATGGTGGAACAAAAGAAGAAAAAACATAGAGAAAGCAAGCGACAAAAAGTTTGTTTGCGCTTGTTGCGGCAAGGAGTTTGTTTCCTATTCCCATAAAGATCAAAGGTACTGTTCTCATGAGTGCTATATCAACGCTCGCTATAAGAGCAAGGCGGCTGACGATGGACAAAGATAAACAGCTCAATTATGAGAGATATCTCATTGGGATAAACACGCTTAAAAGCCTCATAAACGCGAGCATTTTGAATGAAAGAGACTACTCAAAATATGAACGTGAATTGGCTTTAAAATATGGCTTCAAACTCAATAGCATTTATAGGAAAACACAACTTGATATAACCTCCTTTTAGAGTGATGTATATGAATGAAAGGAGGACGATAAATTGGATACAAAAATTGTGAAGATTCAGGCGCTTCCTGAACTTAAAAGAAAAACGAGAGTTGCAGCCTATGCACGTGTTTCATCAGGAAAAGATGCAATGCTTCATTCGCTTTCATACCAAGTGAGCTATTACAGCAATATGATCCAAGTGCGTGATGGTTGGGAATTCGTAGGTGTATACGCTGATGAGGCAATCTCCGGAACGAAGGCCAACCGAGAGAATTTCAATAGAATGATAGACGATTGCAAGGCTCATAAAATTGATTTGATTCTAACCAAGTCGATATCAAGGTTTGCTAGAAACACAATAGTATTACTAGAAACGGTAAGGGAATTAAAACAGCTGGGCATTGATGTCTTTTTTGAGGAACAGAATATTCATGCCTTAAGCGGTGACGGAGAGCTCATGATTTCAATTCTTGCAGGCTTTGCACAGGAAGAAGCAAAGTCAGTGAGCGAGAACATGAAATGGAGGATAAAAAAGAATTTTGAAGAAGGGAAGGCTTGGAGCGTTACTTTCCTTGGCTATAGGCTCAAGGGAGGAAAGCTTGTGATTGAACCTACTGAAGCCGAGACAATTAGGCTGATATTCAGTTTGTTTCTTGATGGTCTTGGAATACAGAAAATAGCCCAGAGAATGACTGATTTAGGCAGAAAAACGAGGTTTGAGAATACTGTGTGGGCAAAGTCGAGCATAAACACGATCCTTAACAACGGCATGTATACTGGCGACCTTCTCTTGCAGAAAACGTACCGAAAGAACTATCTGGATAAACATTCATATAAAAATAATGGGATATTGCCTCAGTATTTGGTCGAGAACAGCCATGAGGCCATCGTTTCAAAGGAAACTTTTATCTTGGCCCAAAAAGAATTGAAAAGGAGGGCTGAGATATTCAAAAACCTCCCAAGTAGGCAAAGTGACGGAAACCAATTCAAGGGAAAAGTCAGATGTGCCACTTGCGGATGGAGTTATATCAGGAAAAAGACCCACGGGAAGTCAGTGTGGGGTTGCACACGATACTTATCGAAAGGTAAATCATACTGCTCATCAAAGAACGTGCCGGAAGAGGCGATCCTTGATGGATTCAATGAAATCTTCCAGACAGAAGGTTTCGATAAAACTATATTCAAAGCAAAGGTGAAACAAATAATGGTCCATCAGGATAATCTGCTGGTATTTGAGTTAACTGATGGAACTAAACATGAATTCAGATGGTCCTATAAATCCAGGTCTTTATCATGGACTGACGATATGAAGGAAAAGGCAAGGAAGAGATCCACGAAGAAAAAGGAGGAGAAATTATGCCAAAAGTAACGATCATACCATCGAGGGTGAATCCTTCTACACATCAGCTGATATCTTCATCAGGACTTAAAAGAAGGGTTGCAGGATACGCCAGGGTTTCCACTGACAGCGATGAGCAATTCACATCTTATTCGGCGCAGATCGACTATTACACAAAGAAGATTCAGGCCAATCCTGAATGGAGCTTCGTCAAAGTGTATACAGATGAAGGAATATCCGCACTCAACACCAAAAAGAGAGTGGGATTCAATGAAATGATTAAAGATGCCCTCGCTGGAAAGATAGACCTAATCGTAACGAAATCCGTATCTAGATTTGCCAGAAACACTGTTGATAGTCTGATAACGATAAGAAAGCTCAAGGAAAAAGGCGTAGAGTGCTATTTTGAAAAGGAAAACATCTACACGATGGATTCCAAAGGAGAGCTTCTCATAACAATCATGTCATCGCTTGCTCAGGAGGAATCGAGGTCGATATCCGAAAACGTCACATGGGGACAGAGAAAGTCGTTCAGCGATGGGAAGGTTCATCTTGCCTTCAAGAATTTTCTCGGGTACCGAAAAAATGAAAACGGAAAGATCGAGATTGTGGAATCGGAAGCAAATACCGTGAGAAGCATCTATTCGTATTTCATCAGTGGCGAAACCCCGGTGTCTATTTGCAGACATCTTGAGGAGACCGGGATAAAGTCTCCGATGAGAAAGGACAAATGGAGGCAATCAACCGTCATATCAATCCTAAAGAATGAGAAATACAAAGGTGATGCTTTACTTCAAAAGAGCTTCACGGTGGACTTCCTCCAGAAAAAACTGAAGAAGAACAATGGCGAAGTCCCACAGTACTATGTTCATAACAGTCATCCGGCGATAATAAGCGCTGAAGACTGGGAGGCGGTGCAGCTTGAATTCTCTAAACGAGCAGCACTTCCGACGTATCACAACACCTCTAATAAATTCCAGGGTAAAGTCAGATGCGCCTCGTGTGGAGGAGTCTATGGGGCAAAAGTCTGGCATTCGACATCCGAATATCGAAAGGTAATATACCAGTGCGACAGCAAATTCAATAAGGGAAAATCAAAATGCAAAACCCCTCATCTTACTGAGGAGCAGATAGAACGCGCATTCATGAAGGCCTATGATTTGATCGGCGAGAACAGAACAGCCGCTTCTGAAACTTGTGACATGATCATTAAGGATCTGAAGGACACAAAGGCCATTGATGATGAGGTGAGAGAACTAAGTGCCGATCTTGATATCGTTGCGGAGAAAGCGAGCCAAATGGTCAATGAGAATGCCTCAAAGGCACAGTCACAGGAAGAGTATGAAAAGAAATACAATGTCCTGTGTAAGAAGTTTGACTCTATAAAAAGCAGAATTGCCGAACTTGCAAACGAGAAGACAAAAAGAACAGTAAAAGCCCAGTCAGTTGCTGATTTCAAAAAATGTCTTGAAAAAGACAATAAGAATATCGGATGCTGGAACCAGGCACTATGGAATTCATCAGTTGATGAAGCCTTGGTGCATGCTGATGGAACTATTGAATTTAAATTTTACAATGGCCTGTCAATAATTGAGGAAATCGGTAGATAAGTTTGTTATACTTTCAACAACCGACTATAGCGGTTTCGGATCGACCTTTTATCCGATTGCCATCATCAATGAGGTGGCGCCGTGCCAAACAACATAATGAATCGTGGCACGTTAATCATAACGATTCACTTCAAAACCCTGGTTTCTTTCATTAACCGGGGTTTTTATTTCTAAAGAAAAATAGGGGGTGCACTCGTTAAACGGATATGGGGTAGGGGGTGCACTCGTTAAACGCTTTATATGCTAGGGGGTGCAAATTGTATCAAATTTGTTGTGCAGTTCCATAAAGAATTACAAATTTTTTAAAATATGTTAATATTTAAATTAGCGATTAACTATAAAGGATGTATTTATGAAAAAAACCGATAGCGAAGAAATAAAAATTAATGTTGATAACACTCGAAAAACTGCAAATAATAATAAATTAGTTAGAATTGCTTATCTTTTAATGGGTATAGTTTATGCGACTCATATTTGTTTTTTTGGAATAAGTGCACAATTTATAGATACTTTCTATGGCGGACTAATGAGTTGTGTATTTATTGTCGGTTATACAATTAGC
>Ga0265294_10002023_pt1 | contig 26818 bp, 36 predicted proteins | sample MunlanPumphouse3_FD_192504 | JGI IMG/M metagenome (GOLD analysis project Ga0265294, IMG submission 192504) | Groundwater microbial communities from a municipal landfill in Southern Ontario, Canada - Pumphouse #3 | ecosystem: Environmental > Aquatic > Deep subsurface > Groundwater | place... | reverse complement strand
ATCAGTTATGCGGGGTGCAACCTCGCACGCGACGAGATAGTCGCCATATTCCAAGGCCTGGGTACTGTCACTGGCAAGACAGTCACTATCACAGGCAACTGGGGCATTGCTGCCCTTTCGGAAGCCGACCGTGACATCGCCCGGAACAAGGGCTGGACAATCGCGGAGTGATGAGACCATGAGCGACGACATCAAACCTATTGATCCTAAACCCGGCCTCTACAAACTCGGCGGAACTACCCTACTCTATGCGGCCTCGCGGGTTAGTTCAAAATCCTATGATTTGGCTATCGCGCAGGCTGAAAAGAGCGTAAGCAATGATGGGTGGTGCTGGTTCGCATCTCGCGCAGAAGCTGAGGCTGCGTATGGTATCACATCCCAAAGCGAAACTTACTGTGCACGCCAGGACTGTCCCGATAGAGTGACAGAGGTTCCCTCCGAGGTGAAACAGTATGGCTAACGACATCGGCCTGGGCCAACCTATCTGGGGCTGCCCCTTCACACTAATGTTTCCCATCCGCGACCGTTATGGCGCTGTGCAGACTGGGTGTGCCTCTACGGCAGATTCTAAAATCTCCAAGGACGGTGGGGCCTTCGTCGACTGCACCAACGAGATAACCGAGATCGGCAGCTCTGGCTGCTATCAGATCACGCTTGAAGCCGCCGAACTGCAGGCAGCCTGCGTCCTGTATAAGGTTTCGACAAGTGCCGGGGCCTACTATGCGACCTTGCTGCCGGTGAGGTGTGCGGTTGTGCTCGACGACCAGGCCGCCGGAGGCAGTGCCAACACCTTGACCTTGGCCGCAGGAACTGTACTCGCTGATGGGCAGTATGATGGCTACATCCTGCTGCTCGACGGTGGCACTGGTGCTGGGCAGGCCGCTCGGGTTATCTCGTCTATCGCGGCCACACGCGTGCTGACGGTCCAGGCTAACTGGGAGACACAGCCAGACGCCACTACGACCTATCAGCTGCTCCAGCCGCCAGAACGCGCCGCAATGGCCGAGGATGCGGCACGGGAGGTTCGGTTCCGCTCGTGTATGGGCGTGGTAACAGACCTCGGGGATGGGACTATCAAGGTCTATGACGGACCGGACCCGGCTGGGGCGAATGTGCTGTTCACGCTCACAAAAACGACTGTGGGTGATCAGGACACGTGGGTGAGGTCTTGATGGGGGACATCCGGGCTGTAGCGACTCTAGGCTATATGATAGCCGCCGGTAGTGGGACGCCGGTGACTGTCGGAACATGGGGATACTGGGCTCCAGAAGCCGCTCTGACTGTTTTGCCCTCGGGTATCGCTTCTGCCGAGGCATTGGGCTCCCCGAAGCTTGATCTTCGTATTCTACCAGAAACCGTATCGTCTGCCGAAGTTCTGGGTGCTGCGCAAGTTACTCCTGGACCAGTCGTTCTCCTGCCTCTGGCTGTTACATCGGCGCAGGCATTTGGTGCACCAGCCCTGTCACTCTCAGTGATGGCGGATGCGATAGTCTCAGCTGAGACTATTGGTGACACTATCATCATACCTGGCTCAGTGGATATAGCACCCTTCGCTCTGCTCTCTGCCGAGGCCTTTGGTGAGGCTGGGATCAGTCCGTGTGCTGTGGCTATAATACTACCCAGTATTGCCTCGGCTGAGGCTTTCGGGAGTCCTTGGGTCAGCTTGAGTATTGCACTGTCTGGTATCATGTCGGCTGAAGCGCTCGGACAGACACGAGTCAGTCCGGGTGCCGTAGCGATCTTGATCCAAGGGACAGACTCTGGCGAGGCTTTCGGTGATGCGTTGTTGCGCATTCTGGGCCGTATGCCCTTCCGTGCCCGCGGCGTTACCGCCAGCCTGGCCCTGGCTGAAGAGGTAGATGCACTGGTGCGTCGGGCACGCGCCATAACCATTGCCCATCTGGAGGCCGATCTCGATGACTGACATCATAGACATTCAACCTGCCACCCGCCAGATTCGCCCTATCCTAGGCGCGACGACAATCGAGATCACGTATACAGTGCAGGACGCGAACGGGACACCCGTGAACCTGACTGGTGCGACGCACCGGTGTCTCGTGAAACGCCGCCGCAGCGATCCCGACACGGATGCCATCTGCGCCCTCTCAGTCACGGTAGCAGCCCCTGCCACTGGACGAGTGATACTACGTCTCGTACCCAGTAGTACAGGGCCTGATCCCTATCAGCCTCCCATAGCTGGCCTCTACTACCCTGACTATGATGGCCGCGAGACGCGGTATGGCTACGTATCGCCAGGTACCTACTATGCCAGTCATTTATTTGTGCTAGATAGAAGTCCTCACACACCACTGGAGCTGGTGATCACCTTTGGCATGCCTGTCACACGGACTGTCGACTGATCGTCGGAGGTCAATCATGGATCAGATTCGCGAGATCGGTGAGTACCTCGCTAGGCTGGTGGAAGGACCCTTCAAAACGGCGGGGGCCTTCCTGGCGAGCCTGGTGGTCCTATACTGGGACGCTGCTCCTCAGGCACTACGGGGCGCCGTTGTTGCCGCTGGCGTGCTGTTCGTCTGCGACATTATCCTGGGCATGACACGCGCATTGGCTGAGCGCCGGTTCAGTTCGCTGGGGTTTGGCCGGGCCATCACGAAATTCGTCGCCTATGCGGTGTCGCTCGTGGCGGCCTGGGCAGTGGACTATGGTCTAGGTGTCGAGGCCTTCGCCCAGCTGGCCATGGCGACGCTGATTGCCGTGCGCGAGGGGATCTCCGCAATGGAGAACAGTGCCGCGCTGGGTGTGCCCTGGCCAGCATCGATCCGTGAACGGCTGGAGAGCCTGCAAGAGGAGGCGGAACGGACGCAGGCGCCGATGGAAGCGCCGACGCCAGCCCCGACGGAGGCCCCGACGGATGCACCTCCCACCGGCATGGAGACCACGCCGGGCGACGAGGACCGATAGCAATCTCAGGAGGTCGTGCCAATGCGACTGCCGGATGTGGATTATTCATGGTTCGTATATCCTGCCTCGGATAGCCGCCACGGTCTGCCGCGACCTACGCGGCGCTATGCCGCCTCCGGCGATCCGGCACACGCCCGGACGGAATACTGGTTCGGCGGCCTATCAGGTGTGGGGACTGGAGGGTGCGTGCTCAAGGCTCGTAGTCCCGGGGTCTGGACCAGCTCCGCACCCAAGCGCGTGCTCGTGGACTTCCCTATCATTGGGCGGTTTACCGTCCATCAGCTGATGGAGGACGGGCTGCGGCGGGCACTGCAGGACATCAAGGATGCCGGACTGGCCGACCAGATCGACGTCAGCAACACGCGTAGCGTCGGAGGGACCTACTGCTGCCGCTATGTACGCGGTGGCTCGACGCCTTCGCCCCATGCATGGGCCATCGCTATTGACCTCAACCCTAATCATCACCTTCGCGATGGGCGCGACGTATACAGCGCGGCCGCAACGAACTACCAGGAGGCCGCGCCACCCAGCCTGGCCGCCATCGCGCCGTACTTCACGCGGCTGGGGTTCACCTGGGGGGGCCACTGGGTTAATCCGCGCGATCCCATGCATTTCGAGTTGACGCCGCTAACTCTGCTCATCATGGCTGGGGAGAGACACAGGCTCCCTGCGGCCTTCGTCGCGCGGTGCGGCGAGGGCCTACCTGGCGCGGGGTCTCCGGTCCCCACCGCGTTGCAGTACCCACCGGCGGGCACACCAGTCAAGATCGTCATCCAGCACGGGGATGACTACGAGCTCCTTGGCGAGGGCGTGTTCGATGGCGAGATGACGCGAGTGCCGGTGCGGCTGATCGAGCGAGCGACGACATGGGCTGCGGCGCGGATGGCGTCGGCAGAAGGAAAGGGGCCAGCGTATGAGCTGAGGGTCACGGATCACCTGCGTGATCAGCGGAAAGTGTACATCACAGTGGTCCCGTTGGTACCCCCGGACTCGTCCGCATAAGCAGACCTCTACGGCTGGACCGTAGCCCAATCGCGCAGGAGGAATGGCCGTGCACCTATCAGATATTTCCGACGAGGAGAAGAGAGAACAACTGGACCAGCGGCTGGTCCAGATGATCGTTGACTCTCAGTGGCCCGCGATCCAAGAGACGCTGAAGGCCGAGTTCGCCACCGACCCCGCATCGCTAGCCTTGGTGCTGAGGGCAGGCCGGCGGGCATGCGAGAGGATGGTGGAGCACCTACTCTAGCGGAGACGAGGCAGCCTGATACCTGCCCGTCCAAGAAAAACGCCCCGGTCGCGTGGACCGGGGCGATTGCTGGAGAGATGTTAGGTTAGTCGAGCTCGTAGGCCTCGACAAAATCCATCGCCTCGAGAATAAGTCCGAGCGCACCACCGAGCGATCTGTCCGATATGTCTATCTCAGGGTGCTCGGCGAGCAGGCGGCCCACCTGCTCGGCAGCGTCCTCGCATCTCAGCGTGTTGTGCAAACACGCGGTAGCCAGTCTCTGCACCGTCCGCGCGAACTCGATCTGGGTCATGCTCCTGCCTCCTTGCTCATCGTGATGATTAGAGTATACCACACTCCCGGGCGCGTGTCAAGCCCCTATCGAAAGTTTTTTCCGGCCACCCGAAAAGCGCCCCGGTCGGGAGGGCCGGGGTGACAGCCGTCCGCTGCTACTGGCGATTAGGCCTCAGTCTCCCGGCGGTGTATCTGCTGGACGGGCATTGTCTAGCATGTCATCGGCTCAGTCCAACAGGTCCTCAGGCAACGCGTCATCGAGAAGCGTCTGCACCTGGCGGATAACGTCAGGTGGTTGATTTCCCCCCAGTAAAGTCTTGAAGTCGGTCAGCTAGGCCTCGGTAGCGGGATGCTCGTCGCGCAGCATGTCGATCCTCTGCAGAGTATCGTCCAGCAGCTGCTGCGCCCAGAGATAGGATGCCTCAGGATGTAGGCGTCGGTAGCCACTGCCCAACAGCTGGTGCACCATCTGGACTGCAGCGGCCTGGTCAATGTTGCCGCGGCGATAGTCCTCTGCGATCAGCGTCACCAACTGGGCGAACTCCATAGGGTCCCAATCCCGCATATCTAGCGTTTCCATGGCCTGGTGCAGCAGCTGCTCGGCCCAGGCATAAGACGCCTCTGGATGCCATTCTCGATAGCTCGGGGGGAGGAGATCATGGACCATCCAGACGGCTTGGGTCTCGTCGACCTCACCGCGCACGTACTGTTCCGCGACAGCGTTGAGCTGCCGATAGAATTCCCGATGGTCCCACGCCTGCCGTTCCAGTTTCTGCACCGCGTCCTCGAGCAGGTGTTCAGCCCACCGCATGGCCGCATCTCCCTCCTCGTCTAGCAGCTGATAGATCCTCTCAGCCGCGGCAGGGTAGATGAGGTCACCGTAGAGATAGTCCACAGCGGTAGTCTGCACTACGTCGTAGAACTCTCTGATGGTCATGTAGACCAACCTCCTGATGATAAGCCCTCCGCGTAAAAACCCCCGCCAGGTGGGAGGAGGGAGGCAAGGAGGCTATACCCACCTGGCGGGGCGTGAAGCACAATGGTACCCTACACGACATGGGGAGCGCTGTCAAGGGGTCCTGCGGAAGAAGAACGCCCCGGTCGCGGGGGCCGGGGCGGAGGCGTGGGAGGCGTGGGGGATGTGGTCTCAGTCGCCTGCGACCACATCCCCCACAGACTTCCGCAGTACTACACGCCAGCGTGTGCCGGGGGGGAGTACTACCGGTGGATGCTGCGGGTGCTCGACGATCCGCGATCCATCATCGAGCACGCGTACCTCGTGGTTCTGAGGCAGGTCCTCCAGCCGATCCACCCGGCTGGGGACCAAAAAAACGTCCCCCTGCCGGATGGTGCCGGGACGCCGGGCCGCCGCCGGCACGACCCACTCCAGGGCCTCCGCGACGGTCCGGATACGTGACGGTATCCGGACCGCCCAGAGTTGTCCATCCTCTACCCCGCAGAGATAAGACGCCTTGCGCGGCCACCGGCCTACAGAGTATAGTCCTCTGTAGACCCAGTAGCGGCCGCGCCGGTCGGTCACCACGTGCTGAGACTCCGCTTGCCACCACCCCTGCGGGACCGTTTGCCCGCAGGCGCGGATTGCCTTCCGCGACCAGCGGCGCAACAGCGCCGTGAGGCGGTCGCGGAAGGGCCTTCCCTCCATCTGCTGGGGCCGCTGCCGTGCGCGCCAGATATCCGCCTGGCGCAGCACCTCTTGTACGACTTCCTCGCGATACTCCTCGTCGATCTCCTCAGCGACTTCCTGGAGCGCCTTGTGTCCCATCCAAGGCGCCCATTCCCTCCGCACTTCTGCCGCTATCCTTGCTATCATTGCCATCCCTCCTATTTTCATTTCGCGGCCATCATAGCACAGAAGCTTACCCGCGTCAAGTCCCTGGGAAAGATAGTTTGTCACAGCCGTGGTGCAATGTCTAGGACGCCAGGCTGCCGTTTGGAGGGGGATAGTCCTCCATAACTATCAGAGCGTTCTGCGGTGCGGTGGATCGTGTCGCGACGGAGTACGTGCGCGACCAGATCGACCGCCCGACGTCGGTGCAAAGATTACAGCATGCATCGCAAGCCTCGGCACAGCGATGGATGCGGAGGACGCCCACTGTTAGATCGCCATCGCCGACGACTACCTCTCCGAGAGGATCGACCGACCGACTGCCACCGAGAGGCTCCTCAGCCTATCCCCGCCCGACGACGTGCGCGAACACTACGTCTCCACCGCATGTGGGCAGAACGAGTGCTGGCAGAGGCGGCCGACCGACGACTCCGCGACAGACAGGCGGAGTTCACTGCGGCGGGGAGATCGACCGGCAGCGGCCACTGCGGGGTTGGGAGGGCTGATTATCTGTCGCCGGAGCGGCTGCTGGGCAGTCCAGGAGCAGGAGCGCGAGGCGATGGGAGAGTAGTCGCCCTCATAGTGCCCGACGCCGCCGTACCAGTCGCCCCGGCCGGCATGGCCGGGGCGTTCTTCTTCGCGGGCGGCTCACCGCCGCGGAAAACAGTTTTGCCCTGGGGCTTGACATAGGCTGGTGGGTGTGGTATACTCTGATCATCACAGGCAAGGAGGCAATGCCATGACATACGATCACAGCCAGTTCTATGGCTCCGTCGAGGACGTCGCTGAGGATTTTCGCAGTGGCAACCTCGACTGGCAGGCGGCGGTCGCGAGGGTCCATGACCTTCTCGACCCCGAGTACGTCCACGAGTGGCCCGAGAGCTCGTGGGATGCCGCCGAGCAGCTCTTGGATGCGATTTGGCGGTGGCTGGAGATATACAGGCCCAGCTAGCCAAGCGTATATCCCCCTCGCCCCGGTCCCCGCGACCGGGGCGCTTTTCTTGTGTGGGGGCAGCCGAGAAAAAACTTTCTCCAGGGGCTTGACAGGGCAGATTTTTTTCGCTACACTCAGGCCATAGGAGGTGATCCAATGGAGGAAATGCAGCGAGTACTTGAGGGTCTTGGTGTGACCCTCACCGAGCTGAGTGCCGCCAGCGGCATGAGTATCGGCTACTTATGCCGCATTGTTGGCGGCACCCAACGCCCCAGCGAGTCGGCGCGTCAGCGCATCATCAAAGCGCTGGCTCAGCTCCGCGAGCAGCGCCTGCGGGCCGCCGTGGAGATAGACTTCACGGCACTGGAGCAGGAGCTGGAGCAGGAGCTTTCAGGCACACAGCCGGCGCGCAAGCCGGCACGCAAGACGAAATCAGCGCGCAAATCAGCGCGCAAATCCTAGGAGGGAGAGAAGATGGGACTGATCGTCAACTTTGGTCACCCGATCACCGATCAGCAGTTACAGCAGATCGCGCGGCTGACGGGCCGGGAAGTCGCTGAAGTTCGCGATGCACCCTGCCAGTTTGACCACGCGCGGCCCTTTGCTGAGCAGGCGAGGGCCATGATCGAAAGCGTGGGGCTTACGCCAGAGGAGTGGCAGACACTTCCGATCCTTGTGAACCTGCCGGCGCTCAGCATCATCGCCGCGCTTGTGCTCGCGGAGCTCCACGGACGAATGGGTTATTTCCCAACGGTGTTGCGACTTCGGCCGGTGGAGGGCGCGGTGCCGCCCAGGTTTGAGGTTGTCGAGATCCTCAACCTGCAGCAGGTGCGCGACCAAGCGCGCCGAACGAGATAGAGTCGCATACCCCGGCGGCTGGCACGCACCAGCCATGCAGCAGATCGCCTAGTCGAGCCGCACCCGCCAGCCGCCGGGGAACCCCATAGGAGGAGACTACCATGATAACACCTACAGTCGGGTCCAATTGCCACTGGTCCAGTCATTGGTCTGGCCACCCGGAGGGCAGTGCTGCCATCCGAGCAGGTGTGGACCTGCTGGTCCATGCTGAGTTCGATCGGATGGTATTCGCCTGGTGGCTCCGCTGGCCAGAGATCACGTGGCTGGCGACAAGGCCAGGGGAGATAGGCGATACAGTACGCCAGGCTGTCGCCCTTGTACGGAAGCCAGCGGAGCGCCACGTTGCCCAGCGTCGATTGGCCAACCAGATCTATGATGATTCTGGGCTGTTGGTCGCTCTGCTGGAGCAACTGGCAATCCGCTCGCCCGAGCGTGCTCGGTCGCTGCTGCGCCGGGCACTGATGGAGATTGCCCGCGGAGAGGGGGTCTGGCAGAACGATGCCTATCGCGTCATCGCACAGAGATTCCTCGAGGCCTGGCCAGCTTCCGGCGACTGCCCGGAATGTGGCGAAAGGCTGGTCTACGCCGAGGATGACGAGAATGCGCGGGAGTGTGTGGCATGCGACTATCGCTCGTAGACCTTCCCATAGATCTCTCCGCCGCACCAACGAAGCAGCCCCCCGTCACAAAATCAATCCGCGTGACGGCGGTCCAGACTTATCTCGCCTGCCCTCGCCGATATCGGCTCCAGTACATCGATGGACTACACGGGCAGGCCAGCCCCGCTGCTGCCCTCGGCACCTGCGTGCATAGGGCGGTAGAGGTCCTACACGCCGGGGTTTCCATCGATGACGCAGTGGCGACACTGCGGGCGCAGTGGGAAACCCTTAGAATCGACGACCCTGTGGCCCTAGAGGACCTGCTCGCCGCTGAGAGGGAATGGCTGCCGTGGTATGACCAGTGGCGCCAAGGCCAGCGGGATATCGCCGTCGAGGAGGGCTTCAGCGTGCCACTGCCAGGACTGGACTGGTATCTGGTAGGGCACATAGACCGAATCTACCTCCAGGACGGTCAGATCGTCATCAGCGACATCAAGTCAGGCCGCACCCGGCCGGACGTTCGGCGTGACCTCCAGCTATCGCTGTATAGCTGGCTTTTCCGCCAGATCAGCGATCAGCAGGATGACTACCAGGAGGTCGTGCACCTTCGCACGCGGAAGGCGGTCCGGACGGCGCGGACGAACGACTACCTGGGGCGCGTCATTGAGCAGGTAGTCGCGCCCGTCGTGGAAGCCATCGACGCGGGGATTTTCCCCGCTAATCCCGACAGCCGCTATGGCTGCGGGTACTGCGATCTATCGCAGTATTGCACGATAGGAGGAGAGTCCAATGAGTGAGATGAACGATGAGATGGCCGTCAGGGCATTTCGGCGGAGGTTGCTCCCTCGGCTGGGGAAGATCGGCTTGGGGGAGCGGGTGAGGAAGGGCGACAGGGAGCACCCACGAGAGGTGTCTTATTTCCGGGTGCCAGAGGAAGTCGCTGCGGTGTATGGACCGCAACCGACAGAACTGGACGTCCTTGTCCCGACGCCGCGCATAGCAGAGTGGTTCCCCGTGCGGCTGAAAAGCTATGGCAGCGGCGGGCACCTGAAATGCACAGGAGATGGTGAAATGGCGCGGCGCTTCGACGAAGGGACGGGGCAGTGGCGCGAGATCAACTGTGATCATCGCGATTGCCCATGGTACCGCGAGGGCCAGTGCCAGGAAATCGGGAACCTCCAGCTGGTGCTGCCGAGAGTCTCCATGAGGGGTGTCTACCAGATAGACACGTCGTCGTTTTACGGCATGAACGCCGTGTACGACGAGTGGGAATTTTTCTCTGGAATCTTCGTGGCGCACACTGGTGCACCGGAGGCACTGCCGTCAGTCCCCTTCAAACTCGTGCGCCGCATGGAGCAGATCGAGTACTGGGACGGCCGCGAGGGCAAACGGCGCACGACGAGCCACCCTATCCTCCATCTGGTAGCCCCGGACTGGCGGATCGATGATCTGCTGACGATTGGCGCCCGGTACCGCCAGATGCGAAATCCCCAGGGGGCGCCTGCGTTGCCCGCTAGCTCTAGCTATAGTGGTGATAGTGAGGAAGAGATAGAGCTACCGGACGATGTGGAGATAGAAGAGGATCTGGTGCCGGGGGCCGCGCCTGAAGGGCCAGACCTCGGGCAAAGGACGGCCTGGGCGGCGATAGAAGAGGCTGCGGAGGCAGCTGGCATGGTCGTTGCCGCCTTTGAGGAGGCCGCCTGCAGGCAGGTCACCAGTGACACGACTGTGTGCCGATTCGCCGATTTGAGCCGCACAGAGGCAGAGGAGGCGCTGGCATGGGCTGCGCGGCAGCTAGAGACGCGGAAGCCGCGTAAGCGGAATGGAAGCAAGGATAGGAAAGTCCTAGACACCCCCTCGGCCGCGAACGATATACCAGACGACGTGCCAGATGATGCGCCAGAGGATGCGCCAGACGGCGCAGCCGAGGGACTGAATCTCGGGTTTTAGGTCCGACTACGAGGCCGAAGGAGGAAGGATAAAGTGAGAATAGAGAGAATCTCTGCCCATGGATTCCGCGGGTTGAAAGACGTGGACATCACGTTGGACAATCTGACGCTGGTCCTCGGGGCAAACGGCTCGGGGAAATCTTCCCTGGCAGGTGCTGTGCAGATGGCCCTAACGGGCCACTGCCGCTGGACGACCAGCGATGGCAAACTGGCCAAGCCGTTAGTCCGGTATGGACATACGCAGGCGACCTGTGAAGTCGTCCTGGACACAGATGACCGGACGGTCGTATGTGGACGAGAGATCATCACGGGCGTCCGGCCCTACTGCAGTGCCCCGGGGCGGCTGGACATGCTCGTCGCTGTGGAAGCGGAGGCTTACATCCGCCAGCTCGTGCCGGGGATCGAGCTCGCCGACTGCCTGCTGTCGAGTGAAGGATTCATCGACCTTCCACCGAAACAGCAGCAGGCGACTCTCTTCAGTCTCGCGGGAGGCGAAGCAGATGCGCAATGGTTCGCCTCCCAACTGACGGAGGAGGAGCGCGAGGCGGTCCGGGACGAGCTGGCAACGCGGCTAGTCGGCGCAGCACTCGCCGAGAGCGTCCACGCATCTGTGTACGCACGTCGGACCACTGCCCGGCGGAGGCTGAAGGAGCTGGAGGCGCAGTTGGCAGTGGTAGTGGAGACTGCGCCAGCAGTAAACATCACAGAGATGGAGACGGCGCTGGCCTCAGCCCGTGCTGAGCTGGCTGATTTGCAGGTTCGAATCGGGCGGGTCCAGGAGCGAACGCGGCACCGGGAACAGACACAGGAACGCCTGGCGCGGGCTGAGGCCGATGAGGCGGCCATCCGGCAGGCTCTAGAACAGCTCCCCACGACGGAACCGCCGACGAAGGCAGCGGTCACGAAAGCCCGCAAGGCGGTAGAGGCGGCGCAGGCCCGGCTGGACGAGGCCGAACGGGTTCTGACGACGGCCTATGGCGAGTTGGCCGCCATGAAGGCTACCCTAGAATCCCGGGCGCCGGCGGACTCGACATGCCCCTTGGACGGTGTCCTTTGTCCGCGGGGCGACGAACTCGTTGCGCTCGCGGATAAGCTCGCGAGTGAATGTGCCGCGCTGACAGAGATGGTCGCGCAGCGGGAGGCGGAACGCGACGAGGCACGACAAACGGTACAGGAGGCCCAGAACGCCCTATCCCAGCTGCTGGACTCCCAGCAAGCGGCAGAGCAAACCGCCCTACGTCGCCAAGAACTGGAAGAGCGCCTAGAGTCTCTCGAGCAGGAGATTGAGGCCCTCCGGGGCGACCTGCGCGAGGAGTCGGGAGACATCGCAGCACTGACTGTGCATCGGGACATGGTCTTGACGGCAATCGCGGAACAAGAGGCCGTGATCCGTACGGCCTATGCCGCCCAGCAGGCGCGGAAACACCGCGAGGAGACAGAGCGGATGCTGGCGCAGGCCAGGCAGGAGGTCGCGCTACTGGACAGCCTCGTGAACAAGTTCGGTCCGGCGGGTCTGCCGGCACAGGCGATGACCACTACTGTTGGGCAGGTCATCGACGCGATCAATGATGTGCTCAAGACCTTCACGGGCTTCCAGCTGGCGATTGACCCCGGCGTGGACTTCTCGTTGACCGTCGTGCGTGGCGACGAGACCACACCCATCAGGCTCCTGTCCGAGAGCGAACGACTGCGCGTCGGCGTAGCGATTCAGGTCGCCTTCGCTAAGTTGACGGGGTTCCCCATGGTGGTCGTAGACGCCGCGGACAGGCTGGACGCCGCGAACCGCCCCCAACTACTGGCGATGCTGCTGCGGTCGGGCGTGCAGGCACTGGTCCTGGCGACCCCGGGCAATGGACATACGCCACGGGCACCCGGACTCGTGGTGTATCAACTCGACGACGGCACAGCTACGGAGGTATAGTATGTACATCACCGGCAGGGACAGCGGTGTCGGCGGGCATCCCGTACGCCTCAGGCACCCATCGCGAATAGGGGGCATTGCAGTCGGCCTCTCTCCTCCCCGGCTGCACCCGGATCGTGATGGGAAACGGTTCAGCGTACGGCGCACGCCCGTCGTTCATGGTCGCCGTCTGCTCCCTGCCGGTCCCTTTTGGCCGCGTTATGCGGCCACACGTCCCGGTTGCTTGCAGGCGGGTCATCAGGCAGCCGGGCGCTACCGAGTCGCTTGGCGTGGGCGCCGTCCCGCCACGGCGCCCTATCTACACTGCAGAAAAGTAGCGAATAGAGGCCACTGGTGGCGCGTTTCTGATGCAGGAGGCACTTTTACCCGCGGAGGCGCTGGAATCGCGTTGACGGTGCCTCTACGCGCGATTACGGGGCATTGTGGATGTGCGTCGTCTATCGCATTTACAGCACGCAGATCGAATGGTGTCGCTGGAACCCCAAAAACGTGTACCTGGAACCAAGAAAACGTGTACCTGGAACCAAAAAAACGTGTACCTGGAACCAAGAAAACGTGTACCTGGAACCAAGAAAACGTGTACCTGGAACCAAGAAAATGGGCCAATTTGGGGGTGTCCCAATCCCTCAGAAATGGCTTAACCATGGGCTTTTTCGGCCTAGGCAACGCCTAGCTCGATTTGCGCCCCAAGAGTCTTTAAGTATTTACAACAACAACAAGAGAACAGCGTGTTGTTGTTGTCTCTATCAACTACCTCCGGATTTATCCGAGGAGCCCCACGGGGAGGATTCTATGATCGCCAAGCCGAAAAAGACCATTGAGCTAACTGATCTTGAGTTTATCCGGTCCGAGGTCAACCTGTTAGTCTTTCCGTTCTTTGCCCTCACCACTAAGGGACTACGGAGACGACTGCAGACAGAGTTTCGGGCAGTAGCCGAGAGAGAGGGCGAGCGGGTCGAAATCCTCTGGAGCGTATCAGCAAACTCAGAGTACGGCTACCCAGGGCCATTTGACCGGCAGGTACATCGCGCGGTTAAGCAGATCATCACTGAGATACTCAGGGATAAGGGGCAAGTGGAGAACCCGATACGCCTCGGGTCTCTCTACAGCCTCTGTGAGAGAATGGGTTGGCGGAAGCAACCGGGGAGCCAAGAGTACGGCGGCAAGCGGTACCGGGCTATCAAGAGGGCGTTGGAGCGCATTACCATGACTTCGATCAAGTCCGGGGGGGCATTCTACGACAAGGGCGAACGGCACAGGGTCTCCCAAGTCTTTCACCTCTATGATGCCGTGGTGTTTCAGGATAAGCGCCTTCGCGACGGCGAGATCGCCGACACCAACTACCTCTACCTCAGCGACCTCTACCTACAGAGCATTAACTCCTTCTACGTCAAACCTCTCGATTACCACTATCAGCAAAGCCTACGAAGCCCCATAGCCAGCCGACTCTACGAGATCCTTGGCGTCAAGTTTTATGGGGTCCGAAACCATCGGCAAGCTGAGGTGTGCTTCAGATACTCCACACTGGCTCAACTTCTCCCCGTAGAACAGTATCAGTATTTGTCTCACGCGCGAAAACAGCTCGATCCAGGGCACCAGGAGCTGGTGGACACCGGTTTTCTAGCAAGCTACGAGTGGCGGGAAGCCCGAGACGACGGGGATTGGCTGATCTTCTACCGGCCCGGCGAGCGTGCCAGAGATGAAATCCGCCAGGCGCAAGCCGAGCGCCGACTAACTAACGGGGCACAGGAGGCCCTGCCCCATATAGACGAAGAATTCGAGGCTAAGCCCGCAAAGCAAACCACCGCGGCAGCCGAACTCGTCTTAGAAGACGAAGCTGCAGACGAAGCCCTGGTCGCCGAGCTTGTCCAGCTCAAGGTATCTGAGAGCACAGCCAGAGAACTGGTGAAGCGCAGCGACGCCAGTGCAGTCCGCGAATGGATCGAGGCCATTGACTACAGCCGTGCCCAAGACAAGGCGGCTTTTCTGGTCAAGGCACTTCAGGAGAACTGGCAGGTGCCAGAGGAGTACCTCAAGGCCAAAGAGGAGAAAAGACAACAGGAGAGACTGCGGGAAGCAGAGCGAGCGAGACGACAGGATCAGATACAAGGAGAAGCCGAGGAGGAGGAGCTGGATCGTCTCTATGAGAGCCTCTCCTCAGAGCAACGGGCGGAAATAGACCGCGAAGCAGAGGCCCGCACCCCGCCGCTTCTGCGAAAGCAGATTGCCCTGCAGCGACAGCAGGGCGAATTCTCCCCTGCCACGACTGCGATCCTCCGTCTCAACCGGTACGAGATCCTGAGGACCTGGCTCAAAGAGGGCCGAATGGTGAACGCAATGTCCCGAGCGCGAAGAGGTGAACCGAGATGAACGAGACGCTGGCCTATCTGCAACGGGGTGACAGGCTGCTGATGATCCAGACCACAATCTGGCACGGCGAGAAGCGGGTGGACATCCGCTGGTGGGCGTGGATTGGGGATCAATGGCGGCCCACCAGGGCGGGTGTGTCCCTGAGGCCCGACGAACTGCAGGGGCTGATAGAGGCCCTGGCCGCGGCCTGGGACGTGCTTGGCGGCGATGACGAGGACGATGGCGAGGACGACGGCAAGGGCAATGGTGCGGGCAACGGCGCTGGTAACGGCGCGGGCGATGACGAGGCCCTGCTGGAGCGCCTGATGGACGACCTAACAGAGGAGGGGGACTAACTGTGCGTACCATCACCACCGGAGGCCCCCGGCGTGACCTGCGGGCCGTAGTGCGCGAGGAATGCGCGAACTGGAACTCCCGCGACGGGGAGTGTCTCTGGGGACACAGCTGTTATGTCCTCGGGGGACAGCGTTGCACGTACTTTGAGCGAGCTGTCCTGCCTGCCTGGCCGAATGTAGCCGCCGAGTACAAACGCGCGACGGCCCAAAGCCATCTGGTGGGGATCATGGTGCAGGAGAACAGCGACAGTGGGTGAGCATCCTGCGACGGGGGCGCCCTGGGCAGTGCGCTTCTGGATCGATGGCCCCTGCCGGGTGCAACGGTTGAAAGCCGTGCGACTCGGGAGCCGGCAAAGTCCCCGCGTGGGTATCCGGCGGGAACGTGACACTGAGAACTGGGTGGCGACCGTCGCAGCTGTGGCCCTCCAGCACTGCCGGCACCCCCTGGAGGGCCCGGTGGTCCTAGAGCTGACCTTCGTGCGGCCTAAGCCCAGGTCCCTGCCCAAGCGCCCGACGAAGGCCGACCCGTGGCCCTGGGTGCCCTGGCGCCGACCCGACCTGGACAACCTGACGAAAGCAGTGCTGGACGGCCTGCAGGGACGGCTGTTCACGGACGACGCGCGGATTGTGGAGCTGGTGATGCGCAAGCGGTACGGGGACCAGGAGGGTGTGGAGGTGGCGGCGCGGACCCTCCCATGCTGCGAGGAGTCCGCTGATGGGAGAGACGCTTGATGGCGCGCCTGCGATCTCCTCTATGGTGGTTTGGAGGCAAAGGGAATATGACTGCGAAGCTGCTTCCATTATTGCCGAGGCATGAGCAGTACGATGAGCCGTTCTTTGGGGGCGGGTCGGTCTTTTTCGCGAAAGCACCCTGCCCCCACGAGACAATCAACGATGCCGACGAGGCCGTGATGACATTCTTTCGCGTACTGCGTGACCGTCCCGACGAGTTCATCGCCCGGTGCCAGTGGACAGAGTACCACGAAGGCCTGTGGCGGGAATGTAGGGCCACGTGGCGTGACGAGCCAGACGAACTCCTGCGGGCGTGGAAGTGGTTCGTGATGGTGCGCCAAGGCTTCGGTGGACACCCGCATACTCACGGGCACAGTCGCACGACCACGAACCGTGGGCGTTCTGGCGTGGTGAATAGCTGGATCATGGCAGTGGAGCGACTGCCGGAGGTTGTCGAGCGCATCCGTGATGCCGAGATGTTGTGCGGTGACTGGTGGCGGGCGGTGCAAGCGACCGACGCGCCAGATTGCCTCCATTACCTCGACCCGCCCTATGTCCCAGAGACACGAAGAAGCGGGAACTATGAGCACGAACTGACACTGGAGGATCACGAACGGCTAGTAGAGCGGCTGCTGCACGAGGTTCAGGGTCGCGTTGTGCTGTCGGGGTACGCCCACCCCGTGTACGCGCCTCTGGAGGAGGCTGGGTGGAGGCGTGTGGACTGGGAGACGGTGTGCCATGCAGCGGGAAAGACCCGGGGCACTGGGATACTGGGCGAGGGTACAGGGAAGCAAATGCAGAGACGAGTCGAGTCCGTATGGCTTGACCCGCGGACGGCAGCGGAAGTGCTGCCGCAACGGCTGCTGCAATTGGAGTACGACTACGAGGAGGTGAGATGAATGGATAGTGACTCGGAAATTGCCTGCTGTGCGCATCGAGTTCATGGACGCGAGCCAGGAGCGCCGACGCGTGATCCGCATCGAGGGTCCGGCGTATCCCGAATCGGTGGAGTGGCTGACCGTCATTTTTGCTGAAATGCTGCTAGCCACAGACATGGGCGGCCGATATCTGCGACAGCGTGTATCTGCCACGGCAGGTATCGGCGGCGACCCCGACGACGAGGACGCCGGCGATAAGGACACCGATGACGGCGACGCCGATGACGAGGACGCCAGCGGAGGATAGACGCTGATGCAGTTTGTCGGCGTGGAGAAAGCCCAACAATGCTGCGCTTTCCGCACGGACAGTCTATTGCCGCGATAGCGGCACAATGTACAACGGGAGTCGGGAGGAAGACAAGGATGATCTACGTAGCCGGACTAGGAGGCTTTGCATTTGGATTTTTCCTGGCCGTTCTGTTGGCATCCGCCGCACGGGCGGATTGCGAGCGCGAGGCGACCTTCTGGCGCGAACGCGCACGACAACTAGAACAACAGACGACAATGCTGCGTGAGGAACGGTCCGCGCGTCGGGCAAGGTCCAAGGCGATGCGGGAGAAATTGCAACAACGGCTGGACAGGTCGAAGCCGGGAGAGGCCGAGTAATGATTGCCCCTCTCGCGACGATCGGGATCCTCGCGCTGTACGGCGGACCACAGCCCGCGCATCCGCTTGACCCATTTCAACAGTGCGCCATCAAAGCGCTGTCAGGGGCTTACGGCAAACTGACTCCGTGGCAACGCTACGGGTACGCACTGGGGCTGGTCACGGGTGCCCAGGCGGAGCGCCTGTTCGTGCTGACGCACTACACCGGCGACGAGGGCCGTGCAGGCCGCGTTGACCGGCGTGGGAAACCCTGTACCCTGCGCACCTCGGCCAGCAATCTCCTACCCCACGGGAGCTACGTGTGGACCGAGAAGGCAGGGCTGCGCCAGGTGCTGGACTGCGGCGCCCGCCGGAACGACAGCATCGCCCGGCGGATTGCGAAACGCCGTGGGTGCCCCGACTGGCGGCGAGCGGTGTGGGTAGATGTCTGGTACCCGACTGCGCGGGCGGCGCGGCAGGCAGGGCTGGATGGGTGGCATCCGTGCCCCGGAGCGATCATACCCGGTCCAGCGGGAGCAGGACCGCATTGACAAAGGGCAGTCCAGTAGTGCAGACTAAGGCGCGGAGGTGCGTACTGCTGCTGAACGATGCCTAGCTATAGACCCGACGGGTGGACCGAATCACGGGCCAGAGCGGTGCTGCACAGCTACCGCACCATTGCCGATCTGCTGCACGACCCCGCCACCGTGCCCGGGTTGCAGGCACCCTTCGGAACCGACGACGCCCTCTCCTACATCCTCCGGCTCGCCATCGAGAAGGCGGACATCGAGCAGGCGATCCTGTACCAGCCATGGCCTCGACTCGTCCCAGCAGCCCTCTACTGGATCGGCGGGTACTATCAGGGCGAGATCGCCCTACTCGAAGGCTGTCACCGGACGACCATCTCGCGTGCGGTCCAACAGGCAGAACAGGAGATCGTGGACTGGCTAGTGCGAGGCTGCTACCCAGACCCGCCACGGTACGCTGAACGGCGACCCGGCTGGAATCTTGCACCTGTCGTAGTAGGGCTGTTCTGCTCGGGAGGCTATGCGGCGCAAAGCCTCGGGCGGTGGTTGACCGACTGGTCCCTTGAGCGGTGCCAGAAGCATCGACGCACACGAACATGGTGCCCGGAATCACTCTAGGCGAATAGCAGAGGAAAAATAGTGAAACCGTCAACGCACATGAACATGGTGTTTTTACCCACTAGGTATAGGGTAGCAGATGACAGACCACCAGGTCCCTCCTGATCCCGACGAACTGCTGGCCCTGATGCAGGTCTCGTGTGAGGCCTTCCTCCGCGATCGTAGTGCCGACTGGGACGTGATCGCCAGGCAGACGATGGTGCAGTTTGGCCTCACGGACCTGCAGACGCTCCTCGCAGCGATCCACGAGGCGATCTGGGAGGCGTACCCGAACATCATTCGCGCACGCCACCCACGAGCTGCGGCGAAATCGATCGCTCGCAGGGCGGCAAAGCGCCAAGCCGCCGAGCTGCTGCCGGAAGCAGAGCGAGCGTGCCTCAAATACACAGGGCGGAGGCATCGTGTCTAATAGCATCTCCAGCAGCGTAGATACACAGCAGAGGCGTCAGCGACTCGCGGAGGCCACCTACTATCAGCGCTGGTATCACCGTTACTTCTTCGGCGCGCGGGCCCGCTGTCGCCGCGCTTCGGCTCCTGGGTACGATATCGGTGGCACACGACGCGGCTGGGGATGGATCGGCGAGGTCAAGGTCGGCTACCCCGACGTGGCCGACAACCTAGTCCTCGTCAAGGCGCTGGATCAGTGCCGACGGATTGTGATGGCCAAGGGACTAGCCGGGCGTGCACGGCTCTTCGCCGTGTACCTCCCATCCGAACGGAAGGCGCATCCGGACACGGCGCTGGTGCTGTATGAGACTGAGGACGGAACACTGGGCCAGATGGAGGCCAGAGAGTTTCGCATGTACCTGGAAGCCGAGGGTGTAGTGAGGCTGGACTGATCACAAGTCCATGACAGTCTGCCGATGTCCTAACCTCATGACAGTCGGAGACCTGTAAGGATCACGCGATGGGAAAGGCAGAACTGAGTCCACAGAGCAGTATCACGGGTACCTGCGGCGCCAAAACGAAGGGCACCGGGGCACCGTGCCGACGTCCTGCGGGCTGGGGCACCGATCACGCGGGCGTCGGGCGGTGCAAGTTACACGGTGGGGCCACGCCGCGAGGGCTGGACAGCCCACACTTTGTGCACGGGCTGCGGTGCCGCTATCTGGCGCCCAAGATGCAGGACCGCGTCGAGCAGCCTGAGGTGACAGTGGAAGACCTCGAGAGTGGCGTTGAAGAGGCCGTGGGGGCCATCCACTGGGCACGTGAGCTGGCGGTGGGAGCCGGCGCCGTGCCGCCGTTGATGGTGATCAATGCGCTGCTCAGCGTCCTCGACGCGAAGCTGCGCCTGAAGAAGCTGACAGAACAGGCCGATCCCACACCGTTCCAGGCGGAGATCATCACCCAGATGGCGGGGGAACTGATGGACGCGGCGGAGCGGGCAGGCCTGCCAGAGGAGTACCGTGCGCGTCTGGCGGAGGAATTGCGCCGTGGCCCAATCGCCAACCACAACGGAGAATAGGGAGGACCGTCCCAAGCGCTGGGCAGTAGTGGCCAGCCGTACGGCAGGGCATCTGCGCGAGTCCCTGGGGAGCATGATCGCGGCGGCAGAGGAGTGTGGTGCCGCCGAACGGCAGTCGGCCCTCGCATGGGCCGCTTCCTACATGCGTACCGAGCGAGGCCAGCCTCTCGACTTCGACAGTCACCCATTCATGTGTGAACCGCTGCTGCTGCGGGATACGCCGCGGATAGGGATCATGTCGGCCTCGCAGGTCGGGAAAACCACGCTGGCGATCTGCCGGGTATTCTGGCTGGCCGACACCAAGCCCGGCTTCCGGTGCATCTACACCATGCACACGGAGACCGAGGTGATGGCGTTCTCGGCGGCGCGGGCGAAACTGGCGTTGGACTCCAGTCCGTACCTGTCGCGGCGCGTGCGCGGCATCAACAGCAAGGAAATCAAGGCGTTTCCGCACCGCCGGGGCACCAGTATCATCCGGTTCAAGGGCGCCTCCGCGGACAGCCAGGCCCTATCGGAACCCGCGGATCTGGTGGTCCACGACGAACTGGATTACAGCCGCCCGGATGTGCTCGACCTGTACGAGCAGCGACTGGCACATAGCGCCTACGGGTGGCGCATGGTGATCGGGACGCCGACGGTGCCGCGGTACGGCATGGACCGACTGTGGCGGCGGAGCACGCAGGGCGAGTGGTATGTGTCCTGCAGCGAATGCCGGTGGGAGGGTCCACTACAGTGGCCCGACAACGTGGGCAGGGAGACGTACCTGTGTCCGCGCGGGCATCCAATCGGGTGGGAGCAGATTCAGGCGGGGCGCTGGGTGCACGCGCAGCCGGACGCCGAGTGGCGGATGTATCACCTGTCGCGGATGCTGCTGCCGGGTTGGACGGCGGACCGGATATGGGCGGCCTATGAAGGACGGAGCGTGGCCGGGGCGGGCGAGCCGGAGGGCGAAATCGCCGATCCGCAGCTCTTCTACAATCACGTGCTGGGCCTACCGGCGACGAGTGGCGAACTGCTGGTAGACGAGGAGATAGTGAGCCGATTGCTGGGGCGCACCGAACGGTGCGAGATCCATGACGGCCCCTGTTTCGCGGGTGTAGATGTCGGTCAAATACTACATATATGCATCGGGCACCAGGCCCCGGACGGAACCAGACTGTACCACTGGGTAGGCGAGACCGACTGGGCGAACCTGGATCAGCTGCTGAAGCTCCACAACGTACGGGTGTGCGTGATTGACGCGCTGCCGGAGACGACGATGGCGCAGGCACTGGCGCGGACGTTTCGGCGCCGAGTGCTGCTGGCGTACTACACGACACAGCCGATCAAGGGGGGCGAACCTATCAAGGCGGACTGGGGGCAGTCGCGGGTGGACCTGGACCGTACAGTCGTCCTAGATCGCAGTGCCGAACGGCTGATCATGGAGCGTGATGTATTCTGCCCACTACCGCACGAGCAGCGCAAGCAGTTCGTCGAGCAGATGACGGCGATGGCCCGCGCCACCGAACAGGACGCGCAGAACCGACCCCGGGTAGTTTGGCAGCAGACTGGCCCCGACCACTACCGCCATGCCCACAGCTATGCGACGGTAGCGGCGGACCTGATGGCTGGAATGGGGAGTAGTGTGACTATCCTGCGGCAAGGCGGACCAGTGATAGGGTCCCAGTTCCGGTCGCCCAATGGCCAGCAGGTCGGTATGCGGCATGAGGAGGAGCCGCCGATGCTGGACCAGTACGGCCAGCCCGTGGATCCGGCAGAGATTCGGCGGCGGCGGAGACAGCAGCCACCTCTGCCGCGATAGACAGGAGCGTACCGTATGCCGAGCGAGACGAGACCCCGCGAGACCCCGACCGCACCGCGGCGGCTACAGACATTGCTGTTCCGCCAGATGTACTCGGGACTAGTCGAGCCGAAATCCGTCAGCCGGATGACATTCCGCATTCTAGGCGCGCTGGGTCGGCACCCGTTCGTCCGGCGGGGCGTCCAGTACTACGTCCAACGTGTCCAACGTTACTGCCATATACCCGCATTCCAGGGCGACGTCGGCTTTGACGTGATCACTGCCGACGAGGATGAGCAGCTGACCACGGTGGGCGAACGACGCCGTGACGAGATTCGGTCGCTGCTGCTCAACGGCGGGGTACGGTGGGGTCGCCCGGTGGATGATCGTCCAGGCTACTGGGCCGGCGATGGGCGCACCGCCGCAATGCCATTCCGCCAGGCCAACATGTGGCTGGTAGACGATTCGTACGTCTACGGCAGCGCCGGCATCCGCATTGAACATGGTACGGATGCTCGTCGCTATCCTGTGTGCTGGTTTCGGCCTGTGCCCGGCGCTTCGATCCGAATCGCTGATCCCGATTTGTACAAACACGAGTACCGCCAGGACGAGAAAATCGTCGAGTGGGTCCTACTGGATCCAGATAACAACGTGGAGTACGAGCTGCAGTGGGACGAGTTCGGCTATTACTGCCGGCTACCCTCGACAGACCCGCTGGATATGGGGTACGGGCGCACGGAGATCGAGTACGCGGTCGACCTGTTGGCCGGACTGCATTACGCATATCAATACAACCTGGGGCAGTTCACGGAGAACCGGATGCCGCCGGGCATTCTCCAGATACCGGACGTGGACGAGACCACGCTAGACGAGTTCATATCGACGCTGGAGCTGAACATAGGCGGGCCCGCTGGCCGCTGGCAAGCCATTCCGATTATCAGGGCGCCCGTGGGCACGGATAGACCGCAGGTACAATGGCTGCCCATCGGGGAACGCCCCAGCGACATGCAGTGGGAGCGCTATATAGTACTCAGTGCGTGCCTGCTGTGGGGCCTGATGGGGATCAATCCCGAGGAACTGGGTTTCCCGGGCGTGGACCTGCGGCGGCAAGCTCTGCAGGCTGAGGACCCCGAGACGCGGATAGAGCACGGCCAGGAGAGTGGGTTCATCCCGTTGATGGAGAGTTTGGCGAGCTTCTGGAACGACGAGGTCGTGTCGAAGTTCGACCAAGGCGCGTGGAAATTCACCTGGGTCAACCTGGGTAGTGAACGCGAGGAGTACGCGACGCGGATGGCGCAGGCGCGGTTGTCCGCCGGCAAAAGCTGCATCGATGAGGAGCGAACGTGGGCGGATAGGCCGCTGCGGCGCATCCCCCAGGACCGGGCACTGTGGTATCAGGTCGAGGGCGCGGTGAATAAGCATTTCCCGCACCTGTATGACGACCCAGACAAACAGTACGAGGTATGCTCCAGGCTCTACATGGCGAAAGGCGGGGCGTGGTCACTCAGCACGCAAGTGCCGCTGGCTGGCACTGCGCTACAGGTCTGGCAGATGGAGGAGATGCAGGGTACCGGAGAGGAGGGCGGCGGCGAGGAACAGGAGGACCTGATGGCGATGATGGGTGGGCAGGCTGGGGTGCCGGGCGCAGGGGAGGCTCCGGGACAACCCGGCGAAGAGGAGCAGGAGCCGCAGGAACTGCCGCCAGAGATGCCGCCACAGCAGAAGGGCTTGGTCCGCCGGTTCCGCGATGGCATCCGCCGCGTCATCGAGGTGACCATCCCCCGTGCGTAGCCTGTTCGCGCTAGGCGGACCCACGGTGCGGATGGTCATACCTGATGCCGGTCTGTCAGAGGAGCAGGCGCTGCGCCTGGTCGTTGACGCTGCCACAGCAGCACTCGGCGAGACTGATCTGGCCAAGGCGCTCAAACATCCGCTGGATCAGGTGGACCGTGCACGGGCACGCCAGCAGTTCCTCGCGCTCCAGCGCGACTTCCGGACGATCCTGGACGCAGAGATCGCCAACAGCGACGCACTATACGAGCAGCTGGGCGAGATTGCCCGCCAACCCACCAAGGTGGGACGCCGCGCGGCCGCAGCGATCAGCGCCCACCACCAGTGCGCCCGCGCCCGGATCAACCCGACCATGCGCCAGTGCTATCTGCGGGCCTTCGAACTCGGGCTGCGTGCCGGCGGGGCCGGACGCGGAATGCTGGACAACGAGAACCGCGTGGTGGACCGCGTTCGCGCGAACGAGTACGCATATTTAGACAATTTTATCACCGACCTGGAGCACCGGGAGGGGACCATGCCCTATGCCTCCCGGGCAGAGCTGTACGGCAACGCCCTTGAGGAGACCTACTGGATGGGGTACGTCTACGCGGACCAGTCGCCGGATCGTTACGTAAAGTGGGTCGGGCGGATCCCGATACCCGACCGCGGCGAGATCCCATGCCCGGACTGCGCGTACATGGTAGGGGACTGGGACAGTCTCATCCGGGATGGCATCGCCCCGCAGAGCGGCCGTACGATCGAGTACATGGGATTCCCCCCAGGTGGCCGCTGGGGGAATGGTGTCTACCAGGCGCAGGAGTTGGCGCGGCTGGGTGTATTCCCCCAATCCGGGGCGCTAGCGTGCACGACTAGATGTCACTGCCGGCTGGTGCAGGCGGGGCGACCGGAGGGCGCACCACAGAGTGGCCCGGCGAAGCGCCAGTTCCGGTCGCTCCAGCCGAAGGCGTTCACGGGGACTGCAGAGAGCATAGACGGCGGCATCGTGGTCACGCGTGCGCACGCGCACGCAGAGCGGCGCCGCTATGCCCAGCGCGCTAAGCGCACGTCCAAAACGTACAGACCGCGCAGGAAAGCGGCGCGGTGATGGAGGCGGAATCATGCCGGTGAACGAGGCGCGGAAAGTATTCGACGGTGTCACACTGACTGCTGGTGCCGCGGCAAAGGTGACAGAAGCGGTAGCCTGTGACACAGCAGACGGCATCGTACTGGCTGCGAAAATCACGAATGGCGCGACGGGGCCGACTGTCCCCGCGACCATCAGCGTAGAGGTCAGTCCGAACGGGACCGACTGGTACAGCTGCGGCGACCCTATCACGGGCTCCACGGAGAACAATGGCGTCGCGAGCGGTATCGTCCAGTTACCGGCGCAGGGATTCCGCCACGTCCGGGTCACTGCCGGCGGCAACACAGCCCAGAACGTGACCGTAGACGCGCATCTCGTGATCGTGCGATACTACAGATAGCCGGAGAGGTATGGGCGATGCCCTGTAGCAACGAGCGACTGTGGCGCAGAGCGAAGCGCCGGGTGCGCGAGCAGTATCCGGACGTGTCCGAGGACAGTGACCGGTACTGGCGGCTGGTCCAGGGGATCTACCAGACGATGACCGGGCGGAAGGCCGTTGGGCGGAGCGCGACTGCGCAGGAGACGCTGGCCGCGATCGTGCGGGAGGTGGCCCGGGGCCGAGCGCGGTCGGTGCCTGATGACGGCATCGAGAAGGCGACAGTGCGTGTCAAGGCGCACATGCGGGGCGGGAAGCCGGTCCGTGGGCACACCCGCCGGGGCCGCGAACGAGCGCCTGAGGAACCCACCACCACCCGGCGATCATGGCCGCATCTACTGCGTGTGGCGACCGCCGACCCGCATGAGGTGCCCGAACCGGATGCCGAGGCGTATCGGCTGCGGCGTGCGCTCCTGCGGGACATGCCACAGAACACGCATGAGGTGCACATCAGATGTCTCGCAGAGATGCCCATCGACACCAAGCAGAACATATTGGCGGACCTCGCCAGTCATGAAGGGGAGCTCGCCGAGATCTTGCAGTGGTGGGGCGCCACAGAGCCCGGCAGCGACGAGGCATGGAGCGCTAGTGAAGAACTGAATAACGTCGCTGACAGGCTGCATCTATGGCCGCACCTCCCACACGAATGGCAACATTCCATGCCCGCGTACGTCAAGTATTCTATTTCAAAAGACTTGGCGAAGCGCCTCGCCGACAATCCCGACTGGCAACAGGCGCGGCAGTTGCTGGCCATCATGTGCAACGAGAGCTACAGGACAGGCGATGACGATGTTGACGCGGCCGCGTACCTGATTTCCACCTGGGCGGCTAGTTCGGGCGATAACCATCCGTGGTCTGTAGCGGTCCAGATCGCCGCAGCAGAAGAGCTAGGACTGGAGGACGCTTCCATTCGGCACATGGGTGCGACCGCCAGAAAGGAGGCCAGGGCGATTCTGGATGAGGACGCGTACCGCCCTGCCATCCGGGCGTTCATACGGACGATGTACGATCACACCCAGGAGAGGCTGCAAGCTGCCGGGGTGACGGAGCTGACCTTGTTCAGGGGCGAGGCACTCCCCCCCGATAAGGCGCCGACCAGACGGGCAGGAGAAGGCCGAGTTACGGTGCGCTCCCAGCCACTCAGTAGCTGGACAGCAAACCCAGTGTTGGCGTGGGCTGTCACTCAGTGGCGGCAATCGGGGAACCGAGTCTGTTCTGTGGTGTACTCTGCGCGGGTTCCAGTGGCGCGAGTGATTGCGACCTATGCGAGTGGGTTCGGCTGCATGGAGGAGGACGAGGTGGTAATCCTCGGAGGGATAGATGAAGTCTCGTACTATCAGGAGATGAGCTGATGCGCGTAAACATTGACGCGGACCCCATGAACGCAGACTGGACCAAGCGAACTTGGGACGCTGGACTGCCCCGGAACCCACGTGCGCTGCGGCGGTGGCTGAAACGGCAGGGTATTACTCCAGAGCAGTTCCGGCGGAGTCCACTATACCGCTACAACGTGAAGCGGATGCCGTGGATCGAAGAGGCGCTGCGGGGCGCCCGCGGAAACTGGGCCACTGAATGCGACGAATGCAGGGCGTCAGAGCGTATCGTGGACCTAGCGGTCACCCGTGAG
>Ga0265294_10002021_pt1 | contig 26858 bp, 30 predicted proteins | sample MunlanPumphouse3_FD_192504 | JGI IMG/M metagenome (GOLD analysis project Ga0265294, IMG submission 192504) | Groundwater microbial communities from a municipal landfill in Southern Ontario, Canada - Pumphouse #3 | ecosystem: Environmental > Aquatic > Deep subsurface > Groundwater | place... | reverse complement strand
CCTTGTTGAGATTCTTAGCAAATACTTAGATAATTTTCCGCATGCGAGCATCAAATTTGTTAAAGACATATATCCTATGGGTTGGGAAAGATTGTTGATTAAACGAGTTCTTAAACGAACATATAATGAACTTCCCAAAGAGGCACATGTCATCGTCAATAATGTCGCGACGGCAATGGCGACAGCACGGGCTTTAATCAAAGGTGAACCGATTACGCATCGTACAATTACCATATCCGGAAACGCTATTAAACAATCAGTCAATGTTCGAGCTCCGATTGGCACTCCAATGTCTCATATCATACAAGAAGTGGGTGGATATACTGCTGATGAAGTAATCGCTTTTACTGGCGGGCCCATGACTTCGCGAGCGATTGAAGATGATTCGTATGTCTTACAGGCTTCAATGAATGGATATACGGCGATTAAACCCGTCTCTTATCATCAAGTTCCATGTTTAAGGTGTGGCGCTTGCACAGCGGCGTGTCCGGTTGGAATTCAACCAATTGAAATCAAGATGGCTCTTGATAATAATAATGACAATCGTTTAATAAAATTAAATGCCAATCGATGTGTCGAATGTGGAATTTGTTCTTATGTGTGCCCGTCATTTATCGAAGTGGCAGACGCTGCTATTCGTGCCAAAGGCAAAACTCGCATTCAAATTGCTAAACGCGAGATTATCAAAAAAGGAGCGGTCAAATGAAATTTATTGTCAAGCCAACTCCTTTTACCCGTTTAAAACGTTCGACAACCGGCATCATGTATGAACTGAGTGCTTTACTCGGTTTATTATGGGTGGCTGCAATTGTTTATAATTTTACGATTGACCCTAGTTATGGCTTAAAAGCCATATTAATGGTCGTTGTGGCTGTCGTTACTACTTTAATTTGCGATGTCCTTGTTGCCGCTATATCTTATCGCGATAAGGATGTTCCGTTTGGGCCCTATCTATTTAAAGCGATTAAAGAAAATTATAGTCTTGTGACGGCTTTGATATTTGTCTTATCATTACCGATTGGCACGCCATACTATGTGATTATCATTGGTAGCCTATTCGCGACTCTAATTGTTAAATATGCATTTGGCGGATTTGGGGCCAATATCTTTAACCCCGCCGTCTTTGCTCGTATCTTCGTCACTTTTGCTTTTGGTTCGCAGTTAAACGCCTTTATCGATACTATTCCAGGCAACGCGACTTCTTTGACGGATGTCGGGGCGACGGTCACGACTTCTTTTTCAAGCTTAGGAGTCAAGTGGATCAGTGATTCGTTATCGGGACTTAATGTGACTATGGGCCAATTGTGGTTAGGCAATTATTCAGGCGCGATTGGCGAAACATTTACGGGTTTAATTCTTCTTATTGGTCTTTATATGATTGTCCGAAGAATTTGCAACTGGAGACCAATGGTCTCCTATTTGGTGACCGTAACTTTGACGGCCCTTGTCGTTGCCTTAGTTACCGGCCTTAACCCTGGTACATATATCTTGCTTCATTTAGCGATGGGGGGACTAATGTATGGCGCGGTCTTTATGATTACCGATCCAGTGACTTCGCCCACCTCGATGTTTGGTAAAATTCTAATTGGCGTTATTGCTGGACTGATGACGGTGTTAATAAGAATTCAGGGACCAAATCCTGAGGGCGCTATGTTCGCCATCGCCATCACGAATTTAGTATCACCATTAATCGATCGATTCGCGACGGGCATGACGATTAGTTTCGGCTTTAAAAAATGGTCAATTATTTTATCTGTTTTACTTTTATCATTAGCCTTAAACGGAGGTTTAGCCTATTACAATACACAAGCGCAAAATCCCGAACCCGAACAATCGCAAAGGGTACTTAATGTTGCCTATGATTTTCCAATAGAAGAGCCACAAAATATATATTTTGTTGAGGTTACAAAATGAATAAGTTAGTGAAATTGCCACTTTTCTTAGCGGTGACCGCACTTATTGCCGGGGTAACTTTAGCAACCGTCAATTATTTCACTTTACCGATTATTGTAAGGCGACAACAAATGGCCCTTGACGCTGGGTATCTCGAACTTCTTGAAATTAATGAAAGCGAATACGCAACCCTTAATCGCGTGCCCGAATCAGGCACCATTGTCGCTGAAACGGACTTAAGCGAAGAAGGAATCATCGACTATGTAATTTATGAAAACAGAAGTGATGATTCACTGTTTGGTATTGTTTATAACGGCGCGGTCAGTGGTTATAACTCTGATCCCGGTTCAATCGTTTTCCAAGTTGGATTCAAAGATGGGGTTTTTGCCGGGTATAATAATGTATCCAATAAAGAAACACCATCTATTGGCGCAATCTATTTAAATGGTTTAGATTCCATCATCAAAGGTATACCAGCTAGTGATGAAGAAGCCTTTAAAGCCGCCCTTAATCTATATAAAACTGATAATTCATTAAGGGTGACAAACACCGAACGAAATCTCGTGCCGGCCTTATGGGCAGCCGCCAGTCATTATGTCTCTTTGCTGGAGGATGATTCATAATGAAACAAAAATTGAATATCTTTATCAGCGGCGCCTTTACTAATAACCCAGTTTTCATCTTGCTCCTAGGGTTATGTTCAATTCTTGCCACTTCCAACACTTTTTCTTCAGCTTTGGGAATGGGTTTAGCGGTTACAATCGTCTTAATAATGACGAATCTTATTATTTCCCTATTAAGAAAAATCATTCCTAATGAGATACGAATCCCTGTTTATATTATTATTATCGCCTCGACAGTAACGATCGTTGAGATGTTGATGAAGGCATATACGCCGGAGCTAACCATCGCGTTAGGTGTATATTTACAACTTATTGTCGTAAATTGCATAATCATGGCCCGAGCGGAAGTATTCGCCAGTAAAAATAACCCCCTCGATTCGTTAATTGATGGCCTGGGAACGGGTATTGGATATATTCTTTCGATCCTCGTTTTATCTTTGATAAGAGAAATTTTAGGAACGGGCTCATTAACTTTTGTCAATCCCTTTACCAATGTAACTGTCTTTAGTTGGACAATCTTTGATGCTCGCTACGCGATATCGCTGATGGTTGATAATACCGGTGCCTTTTTAATTCTTGGCTTATTATTAGCGGCCATCAACGGAATAACGATGATTATTTCTTCTCGTAAAAAACGTAAGAAAGAAGTTTTAAACGCGAAAGGCGAACAAGGTTAGAAACGATGGGTATTGTTACATTAATCATATCGGCAATGTTAGTATCTAATGTCGTATTAGTTCGTTTTTTAGGTATCTGCCCCTTCTTAGGCGTATCCAAAAAGATTAATAATGCCTTGGGTTTAGGTTTAGCCACGATGTTTGTCGTCTTTTTCTCATCGCTATTATCGTATGGTTTATATCACGGAGTGCTTAAGCCCTTAGGCTTAGAATTCTTGTCGCTTGTGAGCTTTATTTTAATCATTGCTTCGTTTGTTCAGTTTGTTGAAATGTTTCTAAAGAAGTTCATCCCGTCTTTATACAAATCACTAGGCATCTATTTGCCCTTAATCACCACAAATTGCATCGTTTTAGCCATTGTCCTTGAAAGTATCGGTAACAATTATTCCTTTCTTGAAACGATTGTTTATTCTTTATCGGTATCAGGGGGCTTCCTTCTTGTTTTAATCATCTTTTCGGTAATTCGCGAACGAGTCGAATCTAGTAACCGTGTTCCCCAGGCTTTTAAAGGCATCGCCATCGCCTTGATTATAACTTCCCTTATGACAATGGCTTTCTTCGGCTTTCAAGGATTAGTATAATGCCAGAATTAATCATCAAAATATTACTGACAATTGCGGTTCTAGCTGGACTAGTTGGTCTTTTTATTCTTAGTTATTTACTTAATAAAAGAGTTCCTCGACCCGCGGGATGTGATTTAGAAAGAAGTAGCCAATGTGGCCAATGCGCTAATCATTCATGCCGTCTTTCTCAAAATCATAATCAGGAAAAGGGGGATTAACAATTATGGATTGGATCGATATTTTAATTGCCGCTTCCGTCATGATTTGCTTAGGCGGATTATTAGGTTTAGCCCTTGCTTTTGCCGATAAAAAATTAGCGGTCAAAACCGATGAACGAGTCGCTGTCGTCACGAAAATGCTTCCAGGACTTAATTGCGGTCTATGCGGCCATCCTGGATGTGAGGCGATGGCCACAGCCCTTCTTAAAGGACAGCAAAAGAAAGTTTCATCATGCCGACCAGCAAAAAAGGATACGCATCAACAAATTGCCGACTACATTAACTCTACAACTAGTCCTGACGGGAAAACCGTAAAAGTCGAAGTATAATGTAAAACCTAATAAGGTTTTCAATTAAAGATGTATGAATAAAATTCCGCTCAAAAAGACACGATTTGATATTTATGCTTTTTCTTTTTTAATGCTTTTTGCCTCCCTTTTATTAGTGATAACAAACGTTTTTAATCGTCCGAATAATGATTTAGTAGTTAATGTTTATTATGAGTTCAACATTATTGACACTCATGAACTTTACATAAATCAATCACTCGTCTATCGCAAAGATGATTATCCGCGTTTACTAGATGATATAACAGTCGAAATCACAAACGGAAAAGTTCGTATTGACGAAGAGACGTCACCCCTTAATTATTGTTCGTTGCAAGGATGGGTTGAACAATCAGGAACGCCGATTATATGTGCTCCGAATTACTTTATGGTTATCATCGAGGAAAGATTATGACAAAGTCATTAATTCATAAAATGACCCGTTTAGCCCTTTTACTTGCCATCGGAGTTGTAATTAATTACGCAGAAGCTGTGTTACTGCCTTTGGCCTTTATTGCCCCAGGCGTAAAATTAGGATTAGCTAACACCATCGGTCTTATTGTCTTATATTATTTTGGCATCAAAGAATACATTAGCATCGGTTTTTTACGGGTTATCTTAACTGCTTTGTTCACCGGTTTTGGTTTTAATTTTTATATCGCGATATCTGGGTGGGCTCTTGCGACAATCGTTGTCGTCATTTTTCATTACTGGCAGCGATTATCAATCTTTGGCTTATCGATGGCGTCTGCGGTTATGCACGGGGTAGGACAAATAATCATGGTCGCCATTTTGTATCAAAACAAATACATAATAAATTATTTACCGATTCTTTTTTTCACCGGCATCGCTAGCGGACTGATAATTGCCGTTATCGCTCGCGAAGTAGTGACGCGCGTTCGCTTAACGACAAGCCTTGATGAATATGAAAAATAAATTAGCCCAAATCAAAACATTTCTCTTAAAATTGCTTGATGCACGCGAGTGGATTATTCTCCTTTCAACATTTGCCTTAAGCGGACTACTCATTTCCTCGATTTTTTGGATAGATTTTGATAATAATGAATTCGATCCCGATAATATCCCCTTTCAACGGATTGGCTATGATGTGTTTGCCAAAACGACTAATAACGACATTCGTAACATCTTTAACACATCATATGAAATTCGTTATCAAAAAGTGTATCCCGAATCGTTTGCTGAGATGGCCCGTGACATATATGTCAATAATATCCTGTTCATTCATAAACTTGCCGACCGCCATTATATGTATCGCCTTGATGAAAATGATATTTCTTCGCCGATCATAAACAATTTATATATGGTTAACGAAGCCTATGATTCCGGTACGTGGATGCAAATACCTAACCATTTATACTATTTGCTCGAACGGGGTCTAAAATTGACGATTGACACTGATTTTAAATTTAACATTTTCGTCGGTGAAGTTGTCGCCTTTTGGGAAGATATTCTTGAAAATAGTGACGATTATCTAAACCGTGATCCATATTATAATCACGATCAGGCCGATTTGCTCGCACGCTTAACAAGTTACGTTCCGATGAATCAACAGCAAGCAGAAGAAACGTTGCAACTAAAAACAGAAGACAACGATTACTATGTCCGTTTCAATCAGTTTAATGGCGCGCCTCATGGTGATTTATCTCTTACTTTGGCGGGTATTGCCAAAGGATACGCTAATGATGTGTTGGCCCCGTTATTAATCGAAAATGAGCTGGAACACGGCTTTATCTATGGTGGAGGGAGTTCGGTTACGACACTTGGAAATAAATATAGTGGTAACCACTGGCATTGGCAGATGGAAGGACCGACTAAAGATGCTCCTTATGCTTTTAATATTGATCGCAAAGGTCAATATTCCTTTTCGACCTCAGGGGGCTATATGGGCTTTAAAATGCCCATCACCGATGGTTCGATTCTTCGCCATCATATTGTTAATCCTACAACTGGATATCCAGCCGAGCAACAATTGCAAATCAATGTTATATCCGCGGATTTACCTTCGGATATGCTGGATGCTTTTTCGACAGCTCTGATGAATATGACAATCGAAGAAGGACTGGAGTTAAAAGCGACAATCAACAATCAGGAAAAAGAATTAGAAATTGCCTGGATTAACATCAACAATAACAGCGATGTAGAGGTTAAATATACGTCAGGATACCAGCAATATATCACCGAACTTGATAGTTTAAGTTATCACGTTGTTTAAGATTTTATTAAAAGCTTGATATATTTCGATATAATCGAACTTTATCCTCAGCGCTTGAGGAAATCGCCATTATCCATTATTCAACATAATTCAGTTTTACTTATGCTAAAAATTTGGTTTATGACACCGTTTGTTTTATTATAAAAAAGAATATGGATGCATCGGAGGAAATACTATGTCAATTAAGCGATACAAATCAGAGCCATTAAGCGATTTTCAAGACGCATTAATCTTGGCTAAATATCAAGAAGCGCTTTTAAAAATTAGAAAGCGTTTCGGGAAAATATACCCATTGAGACTCGGCGATAGAAAAATTAAGACTAAACATGTCTTAGATTCACTTAACCCAAACATTAAAAGCGAAGTTATTGGTCGTGTATACATGGCCGGAATTCCTGAAGCCGATATAGCGCTAGGGTACGCTAAAGAGGCGTTTAAGACTTGGTCACTTACGCCAGCAATTGAACGCTCACGAATACTAAGAAAAGCCGCAAAAATCATGAAACGCGAGAAGTTTGACCTCGCAGCCTTAATGACACTAGAAGTTGGCAAATCATATGCCGAGGCTGATGCCGATGTCGCTGAAGCGATTGATTTTCTTAACTACTATGCGCTACAAATACTAGATGTTGAAAAGAAATGGCAACTTGTCTTTAGTCATAAAGGACGAGAAATTAACGAATTTAAATACATACCACTTGGAGTAGGGGCAATTATCAGTCCTTGGAACTTCCCGTTAGCAATTCTTACTGGTATGACTGCGGCTGCTATTGTTTGCGGCAATACCGTTGTTGTTAAACCAGCAGCAACAACACCGATAATTGCTCATTATTTTTATCGAATTATGGAAAAAGCCGGCCTTCCTTACGGTGTCATTAATCTAATCCCAGGATCAGGCAGTGTAGTTGGCAAATATTTCGTCGAGCATAAGAATATTGCCTTTATTAATTTCACTGGTTCGCGCGAAGTCGGCCTCGACATAGTCGAAAGAGCGGCCAAGACTGATCCTAACCGCTTAGTGATAAAACGTGTCATGGCAGAAATGGGCGGTAAGGACGCAATGATTGTCAGTCGGCATTATGACATTAAAAAAGCTGCCACCCTAGTTATGCAGTCAGCTTTTGGTTTTAGCGGACAAAAGTGTTCGGCAGCATCGCGGGCGATTATCGACCGCGCTATATATCAACCATTCCTTGAAGAATTAAAACGACAAATTAGTAATCTAAATGTCGGTAATACCGAAAAAGCCGGCGTATACATGGGCGCAGTTAACGATGCTGGTGGCTTCAAAAAGATTTGCGATTATATTGAAATTGGTAAAAGCGAAGGTGAACTCCTTGTCGGCGGTCAATACGATGATTCAATAGGTTATTATATTCAGCCGACGGTCTTTTACGATTTAAAACCATCTGATCGCCTCATGCAGGAAGAAATATTTGGACCAGTCTTAGCGGTAACTCCCTACGATACAATCGAGCAAGCAATTCAAATTGCCAATGATACCGACTATGGTCTAACGGGTGGTTTTTTGTCTAACGATAAAAACGAAATAGAATATGTCAAAAAGAATTTCTTTGTTGGTAACTTATATATTAATCGTAAATGCACGGGGGCTGTTGTTGGTTATCAACCATTCGGGGGTTTCAAAATGAGTGGTACCGACGCTAAAGCTGGCGGGCCCGATCATCTCTTGCTATTTATGCAAGGACAGACGATTACTGAAGCACTCTAACTACAGCGTAGCCATCATAATTGCTTTAATTGTATGCATGCGGTTTTCGGCTTGATCAAATACTCGGCTTTGCTTCGATTCGAATACTTCGTTAGTTACTTCGAGTTCCCCTTGTCTTAATCTTGGATAATCCTTGCCAAAATCTGTGGCGATTTGTCGCCCAACTTCGGTATCTAATCCATGAAAAGCGGGAAGACAGTGTAAAAAGATGGCGTTTTTGCTAGCTTTTTTCATTAATTCAGCATTGACTTGATAATTATATAGCAAGGCGATGCGCTTAGCCCATACCTCTTTTGGTTCTCCCATTGAAACCCAAACATCAGTGTAGATTGCATCAGCATCACGGACACCTTGATCAACATCATCAAACAATTCAATCCTTGCCCCAGTAAGTTTTGCTACCTCACGGCATGTTTTAAGTAAAGTATCATCAGGCCATAATTCTTTGGGAGCGACGGCGCGATAATTAAGTCCCGCCTTTGCGCAACCAACCATCAAACTATTAGCCACATTATTACGTGCATCACCAACATAGGCGAGGGTGATACCTGATAGATGTCCGAAACTTTCATAAATCGTAAGCAAATCAGCTAATACTTGGGTAGGATGGAATTCATCGGTTAGTCCATTCCAAACTGGTACGCCGCTATATTTGGCAAGAAGTTCGGCATCACTATGAAAATAACCTCGGAATTCGATGCCTTGATACATTCGTCCTAATACGCGGGCAGTATCTTTTATCGACTCCTTGACACCCATTTGCGAGCCACTAGAACCAACATAAGTTACATTCATTCCTAAATCGTGGGCGGCAACTTCAAAGGCTGAGCGGGTTCTGGTTGAATCCTTTTGAAAGAGCAAAACAATTTGTTTGCCCACGTGGTGTTGGTGGGTAATTCCTTGTTGTTTTTCTTTTTTTAATTGTTGTGATAACTGAAGAAAATAAGCAAAGTCTTCAGATGAATAATCAAGCCAAGTCAATAGACTTCTACCGTTGTATGGCATACTATTTTACCTCGTCTAGCACAGCTTTTATTTGTCGCAATGCTTCATCAAGTTGTGCTTTTTTTATTATAAGCGGTGGCGCAAATCTAATCGTATCTTCATGTGTTTCTTTTGCTAAAATTCCCCGAGCTTTTAATGCCTCGGTATATGGGCGAGCCTTTCGATTCAAGGTCATAGCGATTAATAATCCCTTGCCACGCACCTCTTTGATAAGGGGGCTCTTGATTTTCTTAAGTTTATTAAGGAAATATTCACCCAACATCGCACTACGTTCTGATAGTTTTTCTTCTAATAAAACATCAATCGCCGCACTTGCGACAGCACAGGCTAGTGGATTTCCACCAAAGGTGCTTCCGTGTACGCCAGGGATAATTACATCCATTATCTTTTTATCCGATAAGACGCCAGAAACAGGCAAGACGCCACCCCCTAATGCCTTACCAACGATAACGACATCAGGGCGAATACCCTCATGTTCATAGCAAAAAAGTTTTCCGGTTCGTCCAAATCCGGTTTGGATTTCGTCTATCATAAGCAAAATGCCGTGTTTAGATGTTATATCCCTAATTTTCTTTAAATACCCATCGCTTGGTATAATAACCCCGGCTTCACCTTGAATTGGCTCGACAAGAAAGGCGACTGTGTTTGAAGTAATAGCCTTTTCGAGGGCATCAGTGTCATTATATGGAATAGTTATAAACCCTGGAGTATACGGCCCAAAATAGTCTTTTGCGGTTGGATCACTCGACATACTAACAATTGTTGTCGTACGCCCATGGAAATTATCCGCGGCAACGATTATTTCGGCCTGGTTAAGAGTGATACCCCTTTTTATGTATCCATAGCGGCGCGCTAATTTTATTGCTGTTTCAACTGCCTCAGCACCCGTGTTCATTGGCAGAGCAACCTCATAACCGGCTGTTTCTGTCAGTTTTTTTAAAAACGGTCCGAGTTGATCGTTATAAAAGGCACGCGAGGTAAGCGTCAAACGCTTGGCTTGTTCATTTAGTGCTTTTATGATCTTGGGGTGGCGGTGACCTTGATTAAGGGCTGAATAGGCCGATAGAAAGTCAAGATAGCGACGTCCTTCGGGATCATAGACATACGATCCTTTAGCATAACTTATAACTACTCCAATTGGATGGTAGTTATGAGCTCCATAATTTTGTTCTAAATCAATTAATTCTTTTGAGTTCATATATTTGCTCCTAACTAATATTTTTCATTGTATCGGTAAATCGCATTGATTGCCAATTTTAGACTTTATCATAACTAGTTAATGGTTTTACTTACGATAGAACAAAAACAAGAAAAAAATTGAAAATCAAACATAGATGTATTTGCTTATGATGAAATAATTAAATTATTAGCAAAGTAAAAAATGTTTCACCTCAAAAAATAAAAAAAGCAACCACATCGGTGATTGCTTTAAAAACTCAGATAAGTATCTACTCTAACGGTATAAATAAAGATTTATCGACACCACAAAGCGGGCAAACCCAATCTTCGGGAACATCTTCCCATTTCGTGCCTGGGGCGATGCCACTATCGGGATCACCTATTTCTTCATCGTAAATGTAACCACAAGCTGTGCATTGATACTTCATCGTAAATTCTCCTTTTTGATACTATAAAAATTATAGATGACAAAGATAGTGGATGCAACCGACACATGCGATGATAGATAAAGAGAAAGTTGTAGTCTAATTTATGGATTTATCAAGTGTCATCGATACCACATCTATAATTAGTGTTTATTTAAAAGATTGTAGATAGTTTTGAAATAAGCAGCCACGATTCAATCTTGTTTACTAAAAGCACCTCGACAACGCCGCTAATCATGAGGCGCATTTTTTGTCACTTGTCAATTTTTAAAATATTTATTTTACCTTGCGGAAAAGCCTTTGCAAATTATGTCGAAAAAATGATTGTCTGCCGTGTTTGTTTATGTTTTAATTATTAGGAAACTTATGAAAAAACTAAAACAATTTTTGATCCTCTTATCACTAGTATTTACCGCCGGAATTGCCACTCTATCTAGCATTAACTACGGACAACATTCGCATGATTTATCTGCGGCTGTACTTGATCCATCAGCAGGAGCTTCTTATTACGCAACTAATGAAAACGATTTTTATTATCAAGGAATCGACGATAATCTAACCGGCGAACAACTCATTGTCGCTCTTTCCACTTTAACTTCGACTGGCTTCGTCGGAAAATCATATAGTAGTCTTCCCCAAATTTATCGCTATAGCGATGTTTCCTTAACGGACAGTAGCAAAATGGTGATGGTCTATACTGGAACAGAAAAATCATTTTCACCAGGTAGTATGCCTGGCAATACTAATAAAGAGCATGTTTGGCCGGCATCATGGTACGGCAATGGAAGTAGAACCGAGTCAGCAGGGTCTCCAGGCGCTGATGCTCATAATGTTTGGCCTTCGGCTTCTGAACTAAATAGCAAGCGTGGTTCGTGCGCTTTCGATGAACTAGATTTTTCCTCCGCTTATAAATGCTATGAATTTACACGTAGCGATTGGAGTTACGGAACATCAGGCGATAATGACTCGTACGTTTGGTCGACAGCCCATAACTACTCCGGTGGACAGCCAGGCGACGCACTTTACCCTTCGCGCGGCCATCGTGGTGCTATTGCCCGTGTTTTAATGTATGTTGCGACTCGTTATCGTAATAATACAACGTATCCGGTTATGCTTCATGATAAAGCTGTGACACTAGGTACAGGACGAATCGGTAAATTATCCTCTTTACTTAAGTGGCATTTTCAAGAACCACCAACTGAATGGGAAATAAAAAGGAATAATGAGATTGCCACAAGGTGGCATCATAATCGCAATCCTTTTGTCGATCACCCTGAATACGCCTCAAAAATTTATTATCACCTTGCTGAACCCGGAAGTAGTGTACCGACCGCTGCCGTCAAAAATGTTATCGAAACATACGGCGATTTTAATCAAGGCTTAGCGATTGACAAAACTTCGATCACTATCAATAAAGGCGAAAGCACTAAAATCAATGTAACGAGCAACCCTGATAATGAAACGGTCACATGGATCAGCGATAATAGCGAAGTTGCAACTGTCGATAGTCTTGGCAATGTTTTAGCCATTAATAAAGGAACAACATCAATTAGAGCTCAAGGCACAAAAACAAGCGCATCATGTTCAATAACAGTTCGCGATCCAAGTGAAGTCATATTAGTTTCAAACTTATCTTTACAACCTTCGACTCACTCGATGAAAGTCGGAGATGAATTAACAATTACTCCGAGCATTTTACCGGCGGATGCGACAAATAAAGGCTTAGTCTGGGAAACTTCAAATAGTGCGATTGCGGTTGTTAATGATGACGGGAAAGTCGTTGCTGTTAATCAAGGCACAGTGTCAATAAGTGCATCAACAATCGATGGTAGCGGTAAAACCGCTTCGTGCAATATTACTGTTTCCGCCGCTTCCTTTCCCAGTGAAGGGGGCTGGCTACTTGTTGACGACGCTTCGACACTTGAAGCGGGCGATAAACTTGTTATTGCCGCAAAAACTGGATTTACAGCTGGGAATATAAGCTCATCTTATATGGCTTCAGTCAGTTCATCTTTTAGCATAGATAAACAAAGCATTACGACCTTAAGCAACGATACGGTCGAATTGACTCTTGGCGGAGAAACGGGAGCGTGGACTCTAGAAAATAGTGATGAGAGTATGTTAGGAAGAACAGCAAATAAAAGCATCAAGTGGGACGACGGAACTATGACTTGGTCAATTGCTATTTCTGGCCAAGATGCAACAATTGCTCCGACAGGTACGTCAGGTGAAAGAATTCTTTACAACACCAGCGCTCCACGTTTTACAACTTATACTTCGGCCGTCAGTTCAACAATGCTCTTGCCGCAGATATATCGCTTTGTCGATAGCGGTGATACCGATGTTGTCGAAGAAGTGTATGAATATGTATCTTTGTTTATGTCAACAACAGCGTCTGAATGCTTAGCGCTTGATGTTAAAGCGAGCACGTGGACAACATTAAAAAATAATTATGTTGGTATCAGTGATGCCGCTAAAGACTATCTTTACGAACATTCGGAGATTGATAGTGCAATTGTCGCTATGATCGAGCGTTATGCGGTTATTATCAACAAATATGGCTATGATAATTTTTTGAGTGACGCAAGTGGCAATTTGGTCTTGATGGCTTTCGACAACAATCACCTTGTCCTTATCCCTGATCAAACCATTATCGGTATTTCGATAATTGTTGTTTTAAATTTGATTATTATTGCCGTTGTAATTACATTAGTCAGCCGTAAAAAAGCCAATTCAAGGCACTAACTTCGTTATAAATACTTCGATTGTTACAAAATGTGCGAAACGTTACATTATTGAGTATTTTGTCAATCACATCTTACATCTATAGTCTTTTAAATATACAATTTAATATATGCACATGAGAAATGTGAAAATGGCAGATTTAGCGATGAACCTAGCCGTTTTTCTTTTTGCTTTGATTGGCGTTTTGACTACATCGTTTGCTACATCGGGTTTAATGAGTGGATTCTCGCTTCTATATTACACTGTACAAAGTAATATTTGGATTGGTGTGACATGCCTTGTTTTCGCTTTATTAAAAATTATTAGTTATAAAAGGGAAAATAGTTTAATACCTGCGTGGTTATATGTTACTAAATACATTTTTGTGGTCGCGATTACTTTGACGATGGTCGTTTTTTGGTTTCTTCTTGCTCCAACTTTAGAACTTCCTTCGTATTTAGTGTCGCCGAGTAATCTTTTTGCCCACACTCTAACCCCGATTACAGCTATAATTTCCTTTTTGCTTTTTGATAGTCGTGAATATCGACTAATTAAGAAGCACGCTTTCTTGTCTTTAGTGACGCCTTTATACTATATTGCTTTTGCCCTTATTGCCTCTATAAGTGGCGTGATGTTTCATACTTTCCGCATGCCGTATTTTTTCATTGATTATTATCAATTTGGTTGGTTCAATTTATTTACTTTTTCGAGCGAATATGGCTTTTCCTCATTTGGCGTTTTCTACTGGATAATAATTATTAGTCTCTTCATTTTCTTAATGGGACTTGGCTACGTTTATCTAAATAATTGGTTTTATCAAAAAGTTCGACGAAATCAAAGCATTTCAAAAGAAACCACATAATATTTGTCTTATAATGTCTTTTGTTTTTTTATAGGAGGATTGCTTATGAGCATCTATCAAATAAGTGTCGAAACCGCCGATCAACAAAAAGTCACATTAGAAAAATATCGCGGTCAAGTATTGCTGATTGTCAACACGGCCACTAAGTGTATGTTTACGCCTCAGTATGAGGGACTACAATCGCTTTATGATCAATTTCATGAGCGGGGTTTTGAAATACTTGATTTCCCATGCAATCAGTTCGCCAATCAGGCCCCGCAAAGCGATGAGGAAATAGCTAAGTTCTGCAGTTTAGAATATAAGACGACCTTTCCTCGTTTTGCCAAAACTAATGTTAATGGACCAGATGAAAACCTTCTCTTTACGATGTTAAAGAAGTCTTTAGGTGGATTTTTGTCGCCGAGAATTAAATGGAATTTTACTAAATTTTTAGTTGATCGTAACGGAAAAATGGTTCGCCGTTATGGGCCGAACGTAAAGCCAACGCGCATCGCTCGCGATATCGAAAAGATTCTTTAATTTTAAGAAAGGAAGTAACATGTTTTTAGCTTGGAAAGAGATTAAACACTCAAAAGGTAAATTCGCCTTAATTATGGCCGTTGTCGCTCTCGTTAGTTATCTTGTTTATTTTTTAACTTCATTAGCTTATGGTCTTGCCTCATCTTATACAAACGGGATTACCAAATGGGAAGCAGACAACATTGTTTTGACTCAAGAGTCAAATGACAATATTTTGATGTCGCGGATGGCTGATAATACAGACGTGGAGACTGATGATTATGATCTGTTAGCCGTCGAGGGACAAAAAGCCAAACTAGGCATTTTTATGGCTGTCGTTAAAGACACGACACCTGCTTCCGGAATTGATGATACACGGGCCGACGTTTATGTTTTTGGCGTCGATAGTAATAGCTTTCTTAATCCTATTACCGGCCTAACCTTAAATGATGATGAAGTTATTGCCGATGTTTCGATAAAGGAACAAGGATATGAAGTTAATGACTTTATTTCTGTTTCTGGGGCCGATAATTTAGAGTGGAAAATTGTTGCTTTTACCGAAAAATCAACTTATCAAACTGCGCCCATTTTATATATGAATCTTGCAACCTGGCAAAACTATCGCTATTACGGGCAAACCCTTCCTGATTTTTTGTCACTATTTAATGCGATTGTCGTTCGTGGCGACATAACTGGTCTTCCTAAAACCTATCTTTCTTATCCAATCAATGACTTTATCAACAGTTTGCCTGGATATACGGCTCAAGTTCTTACTTTTAGTGTCATGATTGGCTTTTTAATTGTTATAGTTGCTTTCGTTCTTGGCATCTTTATTTATGTTTTAACGATCCAAAAAACACCGATGTTTGGTGTGATGAAAGCACAAGGTATTTCAAATAGCTACATTGCTGGTTCAGTTGTCAGTCAGACGTTTATCCTAACTATTATCGGCATTCTTATTGGCCTTATTCTGACCATTGTTTCCGGCCTCTTCTTGGCGGGAATTGTTCCTTTTGCCTTTAATCCATTATTTTACGTCGTAATTACATTAGCGTTTATTACTTTTGCGATTGTCGGTGGTCTTTTCTCGGTTCGCGCCGTCTTGAAGATTGACCCATTAAGAGCTATTAGTTGAGGAACAAAAGATGAAAACATTAATTGAAATGCAACAGATTACAAAAGATTTTCTGCAAGGTGATGATGTCGTTCATGCCCTTAAGGAAACTAATTTTAAGGCATACGAAGGCGAATTGGTCGCCATCATCGGTCCATCTGGTTCGGGTAAGTCAACTTTCCTGACGATTATCGGCGGTCTACAAACACCGACGACCGGCCGTGTTCTCATTAACGGTCAACCTTTTAGCCAACTGAATATTAAAGAGCGTTCAAAGGTGCGCTTTGATAAAATCGGTTTTATTCTTCAAGCCTCAAACCTTATTCCCTTCTTGTCCGTTTCTGATCAGATGTTCCTTCACAATCGCATAAGTCGTCGTCCCCGCAGTTTGGAGCGCATTGAAGAACTTTATCAACGCCTCGATATTAAGAAACTAAGCCATAAGTATCCAAGCGAATTATCGGGAGGAGAACGGCAAAGAGTCGCGATAGCAAAAGCTTTGTATCACGATCCAGTTGTCATTCTTGCCGATGAGCCAACCGCAAGTCTAGATACAAATCGCGCTTTTGAAGTTATTAAATTGCTCGCCAAGCAGACGAAAGAACAAAAAAAGGCGACCATCATGGTCACTCACGATGAACGCCTGACCGAGTTTTGTGACAAGGTCTATGTTATTGTTGATGGCGTTATGACACAGAGAAAGTAGTCTTACTTAGTAACGAACTCATAAATAATTGTTTCTTGATAATCAACACCGGCTTTTAAAAGGCCGGTTTTTTCTTGGCCAAACGACTGATTAATCGCGTTTGGAAAATACTGGGGTTCAAGTGCCAATGCCTCATATCGATTTAATTGATGTCCGTTATTAACGATTACCGATGGGAGATAGTTTCCGGAATAGAAGACGACGCACGGATAACTTGAATAGATGTTTAAACGAACATCTTCCGCATTATTAATAAGTGAGATTGAACATTTTACTAAAGAAGCGTTATCGAGAATATAGGGGTGATCATAGCCATTCGCGCAGGCAATGAGTGTTTGATCCGTGATTTGTGATCCGATTCTCTTTTCCTTGCGAAAATCCATGACCTTATTTACGGGACTAATTCCAACTGGGAGTATTTCGTGGTTTACTTCGCCATAGATTGAGGCATCGATGAGTAATTTATGATCAAGAATCGTTCCCTTGCCATCTAGGTTGAAGTATGTGTGATTTGTCAAATTACATATTGTATCAGCGTCACTTTTTGCAAAGTAACGGATTTCAAGTTTGTTAACACGAGCGTGAAGATAGTAGGTGACAGATACCTTCATGTTCCCAGGAAATCCACTTTCATAATCGGGACTTAAATAACTAAAAACGATTCCTTTGCCTAGTGAATCTTCAAACGATTGATGCTCAAACCTTGCATAAGCAAGACTTTGCTCACCACCATGAAGACCGTGTTTAGATTTATTTTCTTTAATTTGAAATTGGTGGCCGTTAAGCTTAAAAAGTCCATCTTTGATTCTTCCCGCGTTTCGACCAATCGTTTTACCAAAATAGTCGCTAAAAAATGTCTTATCATCAACATTTTGGGGTCTAACCGTCACGATTCGCTCCTCGCCACTTAAAAGCACGAGGGAAATGTCAAGAATTGCTGCCCCAAATGGAGAAAGCGTCACCTTCATTCCTAAATCGTTTGTTAAGGTTAATTGGTAGTTCATCACAAATATCATATCGCAATTAAAACATTTTTTGACTACAAGTCAGTAACGTTTATAATAATTATTAGCATTGGTGGGCAGCCATGGACAAAATTTTAGAAGTTGAGCATCTTAAAAAATATTACGGACAAATAAAAGCGGTGGACGATATATCGTTTTATGTTGAAAGAGGTAAGCTCTTTGCTTTTCTTGGTCCTAATGGCGCAGGCAAATCAACAACAATCGACATTATTTGTACATTTTTAAAACCCGACTCCGGTTCTGTATCGATTGATGGTCATGTTCTTGGCAAGGACGATGATGCCATTCGCTCATCAATCGGTGTTGTCTTTCAAGATGGTTTTCTTGATGATTTGTTAACGGTCGAAGAAAACATTAAATATCGAGGTAGTTTTTACGGTCTAAAAGGCAAAGAGCTTCAAGATGCTTTTGATCGCGTTGTTGAAGCGACTGGCGTTAAGGATTTTCTGAAGCGGCAATATAAAAAGTTATCCGGTGGTCAAAGACGTCGTTCAGATATCGCTCGTTCCTTAATTCACACTCCAAAAATTCTTTTTCTTGATGAACCGACAACCGGTCTTGATCCGCAGACGAGAAAAAAAGTCTGGGAAACGATTGTTAAGATGCAACGCGACTTGGGTATGACCGTATTCCTAACGACACACTATATGGAAGAAGCTACGGAAGCTGATTATGTCATTATCATAGATAATGGTAAAATCGCTGCACGTGGGACACCGTACGACCTTCGCAAAAACTACGCCAATGATAGTTTAAGAATTGAATATCGCGATCTTCCTACCATCGAAACGATTCTTAAAACGAACGGAATCGATTGTCGAATTCATAATGGCGAAGCTATTATTCCTTTGAAAAAAACATTGGATGCTTTGCAAATCCTCGATTTGTGTAAAGGCGAAATTAAAAGTTTTGAAGTTTTATCGGGAACACTTAACGATGCCTTTATTAATATAACCGGAAAGGAAATTCGCGAATGATTATTTTCGCCCTTCGGAACTTTAAAGTTTTCATCCGCGATCGCCTCGCTATCTTTTTTTCCTTGCTTTCAGTCATCATCATTTTTGCCCTCTATACGCTATTTTTAAATAACGCTTGGTCATCAGCTCTTCCTGATGGCGTTGAAGGCGGTCAGGCTTTGATGGATGGTTGGCTAATGGCTGGTATTTTAGCAGTCGTATCTTTTACGACAACGATGGGCGCTTATGGCACAATGGTTGATGATAAAGCCAAGAAAATCTATAAGGATTTCTCTTCGTCACCTTTAAAAAGAACATCATTGGTTGGTGGCTATATTATTTCCTCCTATATAATAGGAGTAATCATGAGCATAATTTCTCTGGTCTTTCTTTATATTTACATGATGATTCGCGATGGCTATTTTCTTGGCTGGCTTGAAACCCTTCAAGTTTTTGGTCTGATTCTTTTAGTAACCCTTGCCAACAGTGCGATGGTTTTCTTCATCACTATTTTTATCAAAAGCAACACTGCCTTTGGTACGGTTAGCACCGTCGTCGGAACCTTAATGGGCTTTTTAGCAGGTATTTATATGCCAATCGGAAATTTTCCGAAGTTCGTGCAAGGAGTTATCAAAGTCTTTCCTGTTTCTCATGCCGCTTCGCTATTTAGGCGAGTGATTATGGGCGACTTAGTTAATAAAGTTTTTCTTGGGGCTCCCGATATTTATCGTGAAGATTTTTTAAATATTATGGGAGTTGACTTTGCTTTTGGCGATTTCTTGATTTTGCCCTGGATGCAAATTGTATATTTGATTGCAACAACGCTTGTTTTTTATGGTTTATCGCTTCTGATTGTCAGTTTGAAAAAACAGTCATAAGATAGGCGATTACAAATAACATAAATGGTGGCTTCGGGCCATCTTTTATGTTATGTTATTTAACTGTATGAAAAACAAATTATTAGAAATATTTCTAACTTTTTTGAAAATTGGAGCAACGACCTTTGGTGGTGGTTACGCCATGATTCCTTTAATTCGCCACGATGTTGTCGATAACAAGAACTGGCTTAATGAAGAAGAATTGATGGAAATCTTGACGATTGCCGAATCAACTCCGGGTCCAATCGCCATCAATGTTGCAACTTATACTGGTTATAAGATTAAAGGTATTTGGGGAAGCATCTTAGCGACGCTTGGTGTTGTCTTGCCTTCTTTCTTTGTTATTTTGGCAATTTCTTTTGTATATGAACAATTTAAAGATAATCAAATTATTGCCGCCGCCTTTATGGGAATTAAAGCCGCGGTAGCTTTGCTAATTTTGACGGCAGGACTTAGAATGCTGGTAAAAATGAAGAAAAACTGGTATTCAATCACCGTGATGATTCTAATTACCTCCGCCTTAGTTATCTTCGATTTATTGGTCGTTAATTTTTCATCAGTTTATCTAATTTTGATTGGTGCTTTTCTCGGTTTCTTCCTTTACTATCTTGAGCCCCTTTTATTTAGAAAAAAGAAGAAGGAGGAAGAAAAGTGATTTACTTAATTCTTCTTCTCGAGTTTTTAAAGATCGGCTTATTTTCTTTTGGCGGTGGCTATGGAATGATTTCGATGATGAAAGAAACGGTGTTAAGTCATGGATGGCTAAGCGAAGCACAACTCATCGACTTTATCGGCATTGCTGAATCAACTCCGGGTCCAATCGCAATCAATATGGCGACTTTTATCGGTGTTTCGCAAGCAGGCGTCCTCGGCGCGGCTTTAGCTACTTTGGGCGTCGTTCTTCCTTCCTTTATTACTATCTTATTATTAGCAATCATCCTTCGAAATGTCATGAAATCCCGTCCTTTTACTGCGATTATTGCCGGAATTAGACCAGTTATTGTCGGTTTGATTGTCGGCACTGGACTTATCTTTGTCTATAGTCTTGTTGGGTTAAGCGACTTATCGACCTTCAGTTTTGATTATCGAAGCCTCATCATCTTTTTGCTTCTTGCTCTTATCTCACTTACTTTTCCACGCATCTTTAAAAAGAAACTCAATCCTCTAATTTTGATTGCCTTTTCAATTTTCTTTGGTATTGTCTTTTTCGCTTTTTAAAAGAAAAGACCCCGTCGTTAACGAGGTCTTCAATAATTAACAACTAATTAGTCTAAATCCGGCATTGATGGCGAATAGCTGCGAGCGGCGTGTTTTCCGTCGATGTGAAGTAGAGCGGCCATCTGACCTTTTGTTAAGTCAAACATCAATATGTTATCATTAGCGTTTTTCTCTTCTTCGCCTTGTTCCTTGATGTACCATTGAATGAAATCGACGGTTAAGTGATCCTTTTCGGCTTTGGCAACTTCAAGAATGTTTTCAATACTTGCTGTCACGAATTTCTCGTGTTTTAAAGCTTCGACGAGTGGTTCGCGAGCATCTTTGTACACAAGTGTTGGCTTTTCGATGACATCGAGAATCGGTTTTTCGCCGATATGTTGTAAATAGCGAATGAAACCAAGAGCATGATCTCTTTCTTCCTGAGCTTGAATTTCGAACCAATTAGCGTGTCCGACGAGACCGACATCATTGTAATAAAGGGCCATATCCAAATAAAGATAGGCGGAGTAGAGTTCGCGTTGAATTTGTAAGTTTAGTAAATCAATAACTTTTTTTGTAACCATGTAAGTACCTCCTATATGTTACTTTTCTAACAGTTTTATTTTATGCTATTAAACACTTTGTTAAAAGAGTTATGCTTTATTTCGTTATCGTTTAATTGTTTCTTTTTCCGTGTGATAATAATGACTATGGAAGACCAAAAGAATTTGACAATATATCTTGCTGGCGGCTGCTTTTGGGGCGTTGAAGCCTACTATCAACAACTTAAAGGTGTTATCGAGACGGAAGTCGGTTACGCAAACGGGGATAGTGAAAATCCAAGTTACGAAGATTTAGTTTCTCACCGCGCGAATCATGCTGAAACGGTTAAGGTTATTTTTGATGGTGAAATCATTACTTTAGTCAAAATTCTTGAACATTTCTTAAGAATTATCGATCCCTATTCTTTGAATCGGCAAGGCAATGATGTCGGCATTCAGTATCGTAGTGGCGTTTACTATGTAAACGATAATGATAGAGATGTTATAAAACAATATTTCGATTCACAAAATTTCTCTTCACGTCCCTTCGCTATTGAAGTCATAAAACTAAAAAACTTTTATAAGGCCGAAGATTATCATCAAGATTATCTAATTAAAAACCCATATGGTTACTGCCATGTCGATATGAGAAAAATAAGAAAAGAGGAGCGAAAGTAATCGTTCCTCTTTTTAGTTGGTTTTTTATTTACTTAAAAGTAATGTTGATTGCGCCATTATATGAGCGAACATAAAGAAGTTTATCGCCAGTGCTTGGAACTTGGGCGTTATAACCGGCAAGATTATTCGTGCCGTTTGTTGTTTGACTATCGACATCGTAATCAGTTGATGGACCTTTGACATCACCGCGCACTTCGCCATTTGTAGTAATAAGACGTGTTTCTTGAGCCACATCGATGTCGGTGACGGTAATTTGTCCATTTGTCGTGGTCAACGACATGTTATTACTCGAAATATCTTCGGCAGCTATTTTGCCATTCGTTGTTTGAACGGTTATATCGGCGGCATTAATATCTTCTAGTCGAATGTAAGCGTTCATCGAAGTCGCACTTATATTATTACTTGTCGTAACATTTTGCAGTTCAATCTTAGAGTTAGTCGTGTGCACGACGATTTTCCCGTTTGCCGAAGTGTTATCAACGCTTATTAGGCCATTGACAGATTCAAGATTAATTTCACCATCAACCGAAAGATCATTGACGTCGATGACGGCGTTTGTTGTGTTAATATCAAGCGATCCTTGATAGTTTTCGGGAATAGTAATTGTCATCGCTCGGGAATTGCTTGGAAAATAGAAGATTTTTTTATTCCAGGGAATATCATTATGATAATCGATGGTAAAATCAGTATCTGTTTCGCTAGTAACATAGTATTCGTATGTATTTTCGTAAACTGAAAATGATACTTCTGTCGCGGTTAATGACTTATTGACGACGATTTTATTGTTAACTTCGTTAACATTAATGTTGACTGTCGAGGAAGTAACATCGATAATCCGTTCAACATATGGTTCAGCGGTCGATAGAAAGGAAATTCCTCCTGCCGATGCCGCACTAATCGCGGCAATCGTTCCACCCAGAACGACCATAACTCCTCCGATAATTAACGGAACGATAATTGCTTTTTTGCTCATGCGTTTGACCTCCTAACGAAAAGTTTTTTTATTGAATGAATTATGATACCCATCAGCTTGATAATTCCTTTGGTGGCGTAGATGGAGATGATAACGGCGATTATCGATAAGCCAATCAAGGCAATCCCTGAGCCAATTGAGAAGAAACCAGTCGGAATATATGAAGTTGCAAAACCAAAAGCCGAAGCAATAATTAAACCAATTCCTCCGATGCCAATGGCGATACTAGCTGCCCAGAAAGCCACGATAATGCCGCCAATGGTTGCAAAAAGGCCAACTAAGACACCTAAGCCACTCATCAAGACAGGAAACCAAAACGGAAACAAAACGATGAGTAAAACGATAACTAAAGCCGTGTTTTCCGAACTGCGCCTTTCCTTGTAATCCTCAACCTTACGTTTGATGATGGTCGAGAAAGGCTGATTGGCTTGCAAATCTCTAGCGATTGCCTCTGGCGTTCCTAACGAAGCAACGGCTTCTTCTTCACTCGCACCATCTTCCATACGATCAGATATTATCTCTTCGTAGTACGTGATCGTTTTTTCAACCTCATCGTAGGGCAAGTTTCTAATTTCGCGCCGCAACCTTTCAATAAATTCTTTTTTGTTCATACTTACTGACCCCCTTTGTTCATTCTATTTATAAAAGAATAAACGTTCATTACTTCTTCCCATTCATTGAGAAAATCTTTAATTCGTTTTTTGCCGTTTTCGGTAATGCGGTAATAGCGACGTAAGCGGCCATTATGCTCGACAGAGAAAACGCGCAGACACTGACTTGTTTCAAGGCGTTTTAAAATCGGATATAGCGTCGATTCGGATATTTCTACGACGGTGGAAAGATCCTTGACGATTTGATATCCATATGAGTCACCTTGCTCAAGTTCGGCCAGGACGCATACTTCTAATAATCCGCGTTTTAATTGAATATCCATAGGTCCTCCCGTAAATACTATATAACGCATAGTATTATGTGTCAACACCTATTTAGAAAATTATTGAAAATATAAAAAAGCCCGATTAGTCGGGCTTAGTCTTGAATAAATTCTCAAATAGTTTTCTGGCTATCTTGTTTCTTGTGGCGTTTGAGTAGGAAATAGAACAAGAGATTAATGCCAACAAAGTAGGCGATGAGAATAGCATACGATACCCAAAGCGAGACAGAAGATAAATCATTGCCGCCTTTATAAATGTAACCGACAATTAAAAGAACCGGGAAGCCCAAAGCAATCGCGACGGTACTTCCGTAGACAAGAGCGTCAGCAGAAGGAGTCGCAAAGTTTGGATCGATTTCGCGTAATAGCGCTATACCATCAGAGGCGGTGCCCGTTAAATTACCGTAAAATGTCACAAAGCCTTGATGTTTATATCCCGGGAACGCCCTTGATGTCATGTATTTAACATAGAAGAAAGTAGCAAATGCACCGATAACACAAATCACTAATAAGGTGACAATTAAGCCGATATCGGCAAGGTTGCGAATATCGATTGCCATAATTGAGGCAATAATCATAATATCAAAGGCAAAACCCGCGATTCGATCAAGCATAAAGTTATTAACATATTGTTTTTTAATGACTTTTTTATCGTGTAGTTTAGCCAATAATTTTTTAACTAACATGGCAATCATCGTACCGATAATAAAGTTAAAGCCAAAAAGGAGGGGAGCAATTGTATTTTGAATAAAGGCGACGGGAATTAATGATAATGAATAAATGACAGCAAAAGTTAAAAGATATGTGATGCCGATGAGGGCAATTTGAATCGTTAACTTGTCGATTGATTCAGAAAGCGGTATTTCGCCTTGTTTTTCGACTAGCTCAGTGCTGACTGGGGCATCATCATTTTCATCACGGCGCTTGACGAGTCCTTTTTTGGCAGCATAGTTTAAATAAGCTACGCCTCCAACCGCGGCCGAAAGAAAGCCTAAAGTTGAAATAGTAATGCCAAAATCTGTGCCACCGGTAAAACCTAATTGCTCATAAGCACTGCCCCAAGTCATGGCTTGACCCGGACCTTGGCCATAGCCAAGTGGTAAGATAACACCAGCATATGGAACGACTGAAGTGAAGACCAGACTTAATACGATTGTGATTGAAACACCAATGATAGCTTGTAGTAAATATGTACCTACAATGATGATTCCACTTTTAACACTGTCGCGACCCATTTCTTTTGATTTCGCGCGTTCTTTATTAACCGCTTTTAAACCAAGAGCAATAAAGCCAACTGCCAATGCGTGGTAAGTGATAACTTGTAACATGGCTTTAAAGCCATCAGTGTATACATTTAGACCAGTCACGGCAAATTCGCCATATTGAAAAGCTATTTTTAAGCCGAGACCGATTGCTCCGCCGATAAAAGCGACTGGAAGAAGCGACTTTCTTAAAAAGGGAATGACTCGCCGCAAAGTATTTGATAAAAGCAAGATTGTTAAAACAATCAAAATACCGATGACGATCGACCACGTTACGTTAAAATCTCCAGAATTAAATGTTGAACTAGAAGCCAAGTTCACGATGGGTAAGATAGACATAGTTGCTAAATCCTTTCCGTTTAATGTTTTCGAAAATCTTTAAGGTTATATAGTACTGGTAAATTGATGTCATTGGTTTCATTTTAATAATGATCGTTGGCAAAGAATAAGAATATAGGACTAATTTCCTTTTTTGCTGGCATCCATAGCCTCTTAGATCATCAAACGAAATTGAAAAATCAATCTTTTTACCGATTATTGTTATACCATCGCGATTTAAAGAAAAGGTGCAAGAAGGATAAGGGCGACGCCACTTATTGCCCCAACACACTTTAATGTCGACATCTTCCGCAAACGTCTCATTAACATTATTAAGAACATATTTTTCGTATTCGTCGATCATTGGTCGCGCGATTTCGTGCAACGCATAAGGTGTTTGATTAATGGTTAAATAACCCCTTTCATCATAAACGCCTTCAAAATCACAGTTTTTACAAAAAAGGCGATCTCCTCTTGATTCAAGAGTGTGATGGTTATGACATTTTGGACAGAAGAAGAAAAGACGTTCAAGACCCTTTGCGATAAATTCGCCATGATAGGTGTCTTCTTTGTTTTGATAAGGATTAACAGCAATATTTTCGCTAATTACTTTTTCTAATTCTTCGCTACTTAAACGACTAACTTCTTCTTGGGATATAACTTTTCGAATTAATCCGCGCGTAGGACCATGCTTACGGAAAGTGCTCCAACGAGGATTAGAAAAATAGGCGCCTTGAAGGTTATAAATAACTACCTCAATACCCAGCATTTTGGCAAGTTTTCCTGGATTGTGCAGATGAAAACAAGGTTGACTGTCAAAGGTTGAATTTCCCTCAGGAAAAACAGCCACGGATCCGCCTTCATATACGGCGTCTTTCATTCTACGAATAACATTTATATCAATAGTGCCTTTTTTAATCGGGATTGGATTCATGAAGTGCTTCAGTAAAAAACCATAATAGGGATTAGTGACAACTTGTTCGTTAGCGACAATATAAAGAGCAGCTTTATAAACATAGTAGAGTAAAAACGGATCCAATTCGCTTTGATGATTGCAAAAAACGAGTTGGGGTTTTCCGCGCTTCTTTTTTATCTTTTCACCTTTAAAACGATATCGACAGCGGATGATGTTTGAGACAACGAGGCGATTGAACCAGGCATAGAAATGATGTCTGATTCGCACTTCGCGTTTGAAATAATGTTTCTTTGACATTGTAAACAATATTATATGTTTTCTCTGCAAAATTCAAAAAGATAAAATGTTAAATCAAATATTTATGTAGGCGCGTTGGCTGTGCTATACTCAAATAAAGAGGT
>Ga0265294_10002018_pt1 | contig 26876 bp, 21 predicted proteins | sample MunlanPumphouse3_FD_192504 | JGI IMG/M metagenome (GOLD analysis project Ga0265294, IMG submission 192504) | Groundwater microbial communities from a municipal landfill in Southern Ontario, Canada - Pumphouse #3 | ecosystem: Environmental > Aquatic > Deep subsurface > Groundwater | place... | reverse complement strand
CCGCAGACGTAGCAGAGCTACGTTGAGGATTTGGTGATTGAAGTTCGGTCAAAGATGGCCTGAAGATGAGATGCAAGATGGCCATGTTATTTTTTTACAGCTCCTTAGGCTATTGGCCATATCAGGAAGGAAGATAACGGAAAGATAACGACCTGTCATGCGTTGACACTACCATCCTCCAAGTGTATTTTTCGTCCACCGCAAAAAGCAAATTCCTATTCTAAACAAGGAGTTCACTAATGTCGCAACATTCTCCAAAGGAAAAATGGCAGGAACTTGCAGAGAAAGAATTAAAAGGAAAGCATCCGGACTGCCTTAATTGGGCAACACCGGAAGGAATCCTTGTAAAACCTATCTATACCGTCGAAGATCTGGAGGGGCTTGATTCCATAAACACCCTCTCCGGTATTGCCCCTTACTTGAGAGGCCCCACGGCGACAATGTACACCAATCAACCCTGGACTATCCGCCAGTACGCGGGATTTGCCACCGCCAGGGAGTCGAATGACTTTTACCGGAAAAATCTGGCTGCCGGACAGACTGGCCTTTCAGTAGCCTTTGATCTGGCAACCCATCGGGGATACGATTCCGACCATCCGCGCGTGTCCGGTGATGTAGGCAAAGCCGGTGTGGCCATCGATTCAGTCGAGGATATGAAAATCCTTTTTCATCAGATTCCTCTGGATAAAGTTACCGTATCCATGACGATGAATGGCGCTGTGCTTCCCATTCTGGCAGCTTATATCGTTGCCGCTGAGGAACAGGGGGTATCGCAAAGTCAGTTAGCCGGAACCATCCAAAACGATATCCTCAAAGAATATCTCACGCGTAATACGTATATTTACCCACCCCGCCCGTCGATGCGAATCGTCTCTGACATTATCTCTTACTGCTCTGAAAATATGCCTCGTTATAATACAGTTTCCATCAGCGGCTACCACTTGATGGAAGCAGGCGCTGATTCTGTATTGCAGACGGCTTTTACTTTGGCTAATGGCAAGGAATACATCCGGGCAGCCATTGACGGCGGCCTGAAAATTGACGACTTTGCGCCACGGCTCTCATTTTTCTTTGGTGTGGGTATGAACTTCTTCATGGAGATTGCCATGTTGCGGGCAGCCCGGTTTCTATGGCATAAGGTTGTCAGCGAGTTTAACCCGACCAATCCCCGTTCCGCTATTTTGCGCACACATGTTCAAACATCAGGCTGGAGCCTTACCCAGCAGGACCCGTACAACAATATTATAAGAACAACTCTGGAGGCGCTGGCAGCAGCGCTTGGCGGCACGCAATCGCTGCACACCAACTCTTTTGACGAGGCGGTAAGTCTGCCCACACCTCTGTCCGCCAGGATTGCCCGCAACACGCAAATTATTATTCAGGAAGAATCTCAGATATGTCATGTGGTTGATCCCCTGGGCGGCTCTTATTATGTCGAGGCATTAACTGCATCAATAATTCGGGAAGCGCAAAAAATTATCGATGAAATTGAACAACTGGGAGGTATGGCAAGCGCCATTGAAACAGGAATGCCCAAGATGAGAATTGAGGAATCAGCCGCCCGCAGGCAGGCGCGGATTGACCTGGGAAAGGACACTATCGTTGGAGTGAATAAATACAAAGTAAATGATGAAGTGCCCATTGACGTTATGGATGTTCCCGCCTCTGTCCGCGACGAGCAGATCAGCCGTCTGAAACAAATTAAAGCCGGACGCGATAATGAGGCTGTAAATAGGGCACTGGAGAAGATTACTCATATTGCCAAAGAAGGTGGGAACTTGCTTGCGGCATCAATTGACGCTGTAAGGCTGCGGGCGACCGTCGGGGAAGTGTCCGACGCTCTGGAAAAGGTTTTCGGTCGCTATGTGGCAACTAGCCGCGTAATCTCCGGCGCGTATGCCTCTGAATATGGGGATAGTGAAATTCTTGCGGCACTGCGTAAACGGGTGGAACTGTTCTTTGAAAAAACCGGTCGGCGCCCGCGCATGCTTGTTACCAAAATGGGACAGGATGGACATGACCGTGGCATTAAGGTGGTTGCCACCGCATATGCCGATTTTGGTTTTGATGTGGATATCAGCCCGATGTTTCAGACCCCGGAAGAGGTAGCCAAGATGGCCATTGAAAATGATGTTCATCTGATTGGCGCTTCGAGCCTCGCGGCTGGCCACAAAACGCTTGTTCCTGAGCTGATAGAAAAACTGAGAGAGCTGGGTGGTGAGGAAATTATGACCATCGTTGGCGGCGTTATCCCGCCTGCTGATTATGACTTCCTTTATGCCAAAGGCGTGCAGGGGATCTTCGGGCCAGGCACAGCCATTACGGAATCAGCGGATAAGGTTTTGCTGCTGCTTGAGGAGAAATACCTCAAAGGCAAATAACCTATGAAAAGGCCGGATGCTCAAAAATACATTCAGGGCGTTCTGAACCGTGACCGGCGTATGCTGGCCAAGACAATTACTTTGATTGAAAGCACGCTGCCTGCCGATCAGGAAGTTGCCAGAGAGATACTCGACGCTCTTCTGCCTCGGACCGGAAAAGCGCTGCGACTGGGAATCACCGGTCTGCCCGGCGCGGGAAAAAGCACATTCATTGAGAGTTTCGGGATGATGTTTATCCAGAAAGGTTTTTCTGTCGCAGTCCTGGCGGTTGATCCCAGCTCACCCAAAACAGGCGGCTCGATCCTGGCGGATAAAACTCGAATGGGAAAACTGGCCGTAAATGAGAGGGCGTTTATCCGGCCTTCCCCATCCGGCAAAACATTGGGCGGCGTTGCCCGCAAGACCAGAGAAACGTTGCTTTTGTGCGAAGCCGCCGGATTTGATGTGGTGATGGTGGAGACTGTCGGCGTTGGCCAGTCGGAAGTTTCCGTTGCCTCTATGGTTGATTTTTTTCTGGTGCTGATGATTGCCGGAGGCGGAGACGAACTTCAGGGGATAAAAAAGGGCGTTCTGGAATTGGCTGATGCCATCGCGGTGAACAAGGCGGACGGCGATAACATCGAGCGGGCAGGGCTTGCGAAGCAACAGTATGAAATGGCTTTTCATCTGCTTTCTCCGCGCTACCGCAGCTGGACACCGCCTGTGGTCACATGCAGCGCGATTACGATGGCCGGCCTGGAAAACATTCATAAAATTATTCTCGATCACCGGGACAAGCTAACCAAGAGTGGGGAGTTGCAAGTAAAGCGGCATGAGCAGGATAGAGATTGGTTATTATTCATGGTACGTGAAGGGGTAAAGCAGTGGTTTTACGAAAGCCCGGCAGCAGTGCTGCTAAAGGAATTGATGCAGGAAGTTGAAAAAGGGACAGTATCGCCGACAATGGCTGCCGACAGAATATTGGGTTGTTTGAAAGGACAGCGATTTTGAAAAAAAGGCTGAAGGAAAATGTATTTGGAGAGTAATAAATGAAAATTTTAAAGATTGATCATATCGGAATTGCAGTGAAGAATTTAGCTGATAGCTCTAAACTCTATGAGCTTCTGGGAATAAAATCGACAGGAACGGAAGAAGTGGCCGAGCAGAAGGTAAAAGTTGCCTTCTTCCCCGTGGGAGATTCTGAAGTAGAGCTATTGGAATCAACTGTCCCTGATGGGCCGATCGCGCGGTATATCGAAAAGAACGGAGAAGGAATGCAGCATATCGCCTTGCGCGTAGATGACCTGGAGGAGGCGCTTGCTGAACTCAAGGCAAAAGGTGTTCGACTGATCGATGAAAAACCCCGTTACGGCGCGGGAGGCGCAAGAATTGCCTTCGTCCATCCCAAATCCACAGGCGGAATTCTTCTGGAACTCAGCGAAAGAAAGTGATGAACCGCAAGAACGCTAAGAAAATCAGCACGATGATTGGAAAATGGTTCTAACCTGAAAGGTGACGATATTGTATTTGTTAACCATATGAATTCTTTGCGAACTTTGCGTCTTTGCGGTAATGAACTGCTTTTTCTAGGTTTAACTGTTATAATCCGGGCAGTACATCATCACCAACCTGGCCCGATTTTCCAAACAGATAGAACAGAGCTCACCAGCATCCTGCCAAACCTCTTCCGCAAGCCATTCACCCGCCTCGGCATACTCGGATTGCTCTTTGGTCTCATCATAATCCTGTTTGCAAATAGAGCAGATTTTCATCTCCTGATATCCCCTTGATTGCATAAAACCTGTTCATACTCGGCCCTCAAATGCGCCCTGTCCTCAGCTGCAATGATATCCCATGGCAACATCTCATTTACGGCAATTGTGCGCTGGACTGCATTATCCGTATCCATTCCACATGATTTAGCTGCTTTCTTGAGGGTCATACCCCCTGCCATTGTTGCCAACAACTTGGCGAGACCGCGATCTCCCCGAGATAACAATGCCTGAAAATAGCAATCCCGTAACCCTTCCACCTTAAGCCGCACATTGGGAATCGTGCTGAACCTTCCCTTCAACAGCTTCACCTTATTTTCCAATGACGGCAGCGGCTCCATTCCACACCACTGAAAGGGGGTAAAAGGCTTTGGTATGAATGGATTGACCGACAAGATTATCTCACCAATCCGGCGGTTGCCCCTGGCACGTTCGAGTACCCGCTCCCTGATTGACGTAACCAGCCGTATCAACTCCTCCAGATCTGATTCGGTTTCCGTTGGCAACCCAATAATAAAGTAGAGCTTCAGGTTGAGGATATCGCGTGAGATAAGCAACTCACACGCATTCAGGATCTGCTCTTCGGTCAGGTTTTTGCGGATCAGGTTCCGCAAACGCTGAGAACCACCTTCCGGGGCAAGGGAAATGGTCTTGTGACCACTCGCTACCAGGGCATCAAGCATCACGCTATCAAGCCGGTCGATGCGCAGTGATGATACTGATACCTTTGCTCCCTTCTCGACAATATATCGGCAGAGTCGGCCGATCTCGTGATAATCCGACACCGCTGCACCCACCAAGCCGATCTTGTCCCGATGGGCAAGCCCTTCATCTACTGCTGCCGTGACACAATCAAAACGGTTCTGGCGAAATGGGGCATATATGAATCCCGAGGTGCAGAAACGACACCCCCTTGGACAACCACGACTCACCTCAACCAGAAACATGTCGCCGAACTCGGTGTTGTCCGTCAGAATAACCGATTGCGCCGGACGGTGCTGTTCCAGCGAAGCACAGACTCGCTTGATTTGTACCGGCGCGCCTGGGGCCGTATCTACAGAAACCAGGCGGCCGTCGTGGTAATGGGTCTGATACAACGATGGAATGTAGAAACCGGGCAATGCTGCCAGGGACAGCAGTAATTCGTACCGGCCACGCCCAGGCGCCATCAGGGAGTCGACCAGGTTGGGAACGAGCTCTTCACCCTCTCCGACGCAAATCACATCCAGAAAATCAGCCACTGGTTCCGGGTTGATAAAGAACGCCGCTCCACCTGCCATGACCAGCGGGTGCGACTCGTCCCGTTCGCTGGCCCAGATCGGGATGCGGGATAGCGTGAGCATCGTGGGAATATTAAGATAATCGGGTTCAAACGATGTGGAAAAGGCAATGATGTCAAAATCATCCAGGGAACGTTGGGTTTCCAATGAGAACAGCGACATGCCACTTCGCCGGTATTCTTCCAGATCCTCACGATCTGGTAGAAATAGCCGTTCACAAAGGATGCCTGGTGAGGCAACAAGCAGGGAGTATACGGTTTGAAATCCCAGGCTGCTCATGCCGGTCTGATAGCGGCTGGGAGAGACAAGACATATGCTGAGTCGGCCTCCCCGTCCAGTACCACGGGAGCACAGGTTGGTTTCTGCCGCCAGCAAGGCGCGTTGTTTTTGTTTTATATTCCAGCTCATCGGGTCAACAGGTGGAGGTTAAACATGAATCACGCTCATTACAGGTGGAGTGCTGATGAAGGGATACCGGACTATGGATCTGTTCCCCGCACGAGCTGGGATGAAGCGATCCCGTGTAGGGGCGCCCACATGGGGGCGCCATCCTCAGCCGGGCAGTCTCTTCGTCGCCCATCCCTTCAAGCAGAAACCCTTTCCAGTCTGTGATTTGACCAGACGGGCTCGTACCGGATTCAACTTTACACTCGCATGCCTTGGTCTTCGGTACAGATGTTGGGCACAAAGCAGGATCGGGAAAATGTATATGGATGCATGACATGGTCGATGGAACCCTGGTTCAGGATAGACGCAACATCCTCTGCAAAGGCGAGTTGTTCGTCGCTTGGGAGGACAAAAATACCGGTTGGAGAGCCAGGATGCGAAACAATATTCTCCATGCAGGAGGTAGCAAGAGCTTTGTTCTTCTGCACGTCGAGTTGCATGCCGAAAATATCCATACCCTCCATCGTCAATTGACGCACATACCAATCGTCGTTCCCTGAACCATGGGAAAAGACCACCCCATCCAATCTACCCACTGCAGCACAATACGATCCGATATACTTTTTGAGTCGGCTGGATTCAATTTTAAGTGCCAGGGCGCAGCGTTCGTTACCGTCAAGCGCTTCCTGAACCAGCTGGCTGTGGTCGTAATGCTTGCCGGTGATGCCTAATATTCCGCTTTTCTGGTTCAGGACAATATCCATTTCTTGTGCAGACAGATTGCCCCTCTGCATCTCAAAATAGATAATACCCGGATCAATGTCACCACAACGGGTTCTCATGACCGCTCCTTCCAGCGGGGTCATGCCCATGCTTGTATCAATGGAGATGCCGTTTCTAATCGCACAGAGGGATACTCCACGGTCCAGGTAAATGGTCACAAGGTTACATTCTGCGGGGTGTTTTCCCAACAATGCAGCAGCCCGTCGGGAAAGGTAGAGATGGGCATGGCCGTGAAAACCATAACGCCTGACAGCGTATTGTTCATACCACTCGTAGGGAAGTGGGTAGATAAAGGCGTGTTCCGGTATGGTCTGATGAAATGCCGTGTCGAATATTGCAATGTGGAGAATATCCGGCAGCAGATCCCGGGCAGCTTCGATGCCGGCTATATTGTGGGTGATATGCAACGGTGCAAGCGATTCCAGGCTGCGGATGGCCGAGAATGTCTGTTCGTCAATATTGACGGAATTGTGAAAGTGTTCCCCGCCATGGGCTACCCGGTGACCAACAGCCACAATTTCTTGTTTGCTCGCAATAACACCATGTTTCGCGTCGGTAAGAGCGGCAAGGATCAGAGAGAGAGCGCTGTGGTGATCACAATAATCGACGTAGACGCTACATTTTTCCCGGCTGGGTAGAATGTGTGTCAGGTAGGAATCGCCGAGACCTACCCGTTCGACAGACCCCAAGGCCAGAAGGGTAAAGTCATCCTTGCTGAAAAGACGAAAATGAATGGAATCGCTCCAGCAGCTAAGCGTGAGTATTTTCATGATGCTGTCCGGAGCCAAAAGGCTGTTAACGAGAAGAACCGCAGGCACACCATTTTGATGCGCAGACGAATATGTTCGCTTTTTGTCATGACAGATGCTCCATGTTTGTGAATTTGCAAAGCACTTGAACATCCTTAACAGAATTTTGTCGTCACATCCATTAAATTTAGTTTATATTAACATTTTGCCGGTTAGAGAAAGGTAAACCGTTCCTCTCAGGACGGTTCATTCTTGACCCATTCCTGGTTTCATAGTATTTTCCACGCCAGTTGCTTTATTCCCATCTGGAGGAGTATTTCATGTCATTACAGCCCTATTCCGCCATTTTTCCGGAAACAGATGAACCGGTTATGGCCGTGCAGCTAGATCATAAATCCGGAAAGATACCTAAGGGAAATTACGGATTTATTGAATTGTACTGCACCGATAAAGGGTGCGACTGCCGCCGGACAACCCTGTTTGTGTTGAATGAAAAGATGCAGGAAAAGGCGGCCATCAGCATGGGATTCGACCGGGATGATGAGCTGGCAGGCCCTTTTCTGGATGATTTTCACAAGCAGTCGCCATATGCCGGGCAACTTCTGGATATTTTTGTTGAGCTCATTAACGAGTATCCAGAATTTGTTGAAGCCATGCATCGGCACTATCGGGAGGTCCGCACCAAGGTTGAAGGTAAAAAGTACCGCGGCAAGCCGTTTCCCAAGCCGGGAAGCTTTATACGGCACGCAACCGAGCCGCCAGAAATGCCAAGTGAATTTATGGACATCATGAAAATGATGGGGGCCGCAGGCGCCACAGAAACGTCACGCCCCAAAAAGAGTAAAGGGGCGACAGCATCCACAAGCGGCATTCGCTATTATGCAGATCGCTATTACGCAACACGTAACCAGACTCGTTTTGACATTCCTCATGCCTTGCAGGATGAGTTGCGGCGCTACCTTCTGGATCATGATACATTTGCCCTGGAAATTTCTGCCTTGCTGGTGGAGTTGTTCAGCGTTTCATCATATGATGACGACCGGGTCGATGCCGCGTTGCGTGTGCTGTACGATATTCTTGAGATTCTGAGGGTGGAACTGGAGCGTGGACGATCCGGCAGTACGGAACGCATAGAGCGTCTGCAGAACACCATGGCACAAAAAATTTATGTGGAATGTGGCGACGCCAACCTGTGCGCCGCTGTATCCCATGTTCTACTACAGAGCCGGGTTGAGCTGCTGCCGGTGCTGCATGACGCCAACAGTCAGAGACTGCTGCTGGATGCACACAGCACCGAACTGCGCGATACTCCACCGGAAGAGATCATGGATGGACTCTTCAAAAGCGTCGAGGAGATGGGTGTCAATTCTCCCTTCGAAGCACTGGAAAATATGCTGCAGATCCTGGCGCTGGGCGACCCGGAGATGCAGACCGCCCTGTGCGGCAGGATGTTGAACGCGAAGAGTGCGCTGGTGCGTGATGTAGCTGCGCTTATGATCCTTCACCCCATGCCGGACGTGCGGCAGGGCGTATCACACTTGCTGGCTGCGGACTCCTCGAATATCACCCCGGAAACTCTGCGACGACTGATCATCACTCGCAACTGGTTTCAGGAAGATATCCGTAAAAACATTGATCAGGCTGTTACCAATGCCCGCCGCGCTCGTGTCGAGTGCGCCCCGTTGTCTAAAAGTCTGGCTACAACCATTTACGCCTCCCCGGTTGACGGCGCCTTTGCCCAGTCTTTTCAGTCTGTAGTCCCTGACGGAAAAGGTCATATCAGTTGTTCGGTATTGCTCAAGAAAGGCGCAGGGGTTGCCGACGCCTTTGTTGTGTCTCTGCCCACAAAAAAAGAGCTGAACAACTATTTGGATATGTTGAAACAGGAAGGCGCATTTATTGAGTCTTCTCCTGAATATTTCGACCAGCGTATTTGCCACGGTTTGGCTGAAGGGGCCGCGCTTGGCAAAGCGCCTAATTTCTGGTTGGCCCATGTTGCAGAGGCGCTGGGAAAAGATCAATGGAAAGGGATATCCTTTGATGCGCAGAACGAACTTGCCCAGATGAGGGACGAACTGGAGCGTAAAGCCCCGGAACTGCTTGCGGATAAATCACGTAAAAAAGCGCTGAAAGACTCTGCCGAATGGTGCGGAGAACATCATTTTGCCAACTCATGGTTCGAGGATGACGCCGAGGTTGACAAGGTTATTGAAACTGTCTTTAAGAAGAAACGTAACATTATAGACGCAGAATGCTCGGCAATGTCCGCAATTATAGAAAACATTCTCGAAAAACGCCGAAAAAACTGGCTCGAACGATTGACACTCAATGCTCTGTGGCTAAAATCATCAAAAAAATCTCCTCTCCCATGGTACCAGATGTTTCACCTGGCTGAGGTTGTTGCCGACACCACGATTCCTCTTTCCGAAATTCCTTTGATGGATTCAATTGCCATTCAGAGTCTGGGAGCATATCTGGGTCGCAGGGAAGATGAAGTTTAGTCCTTCACTAGCGTCGTTTTGTTCGGCCATTTTTTTTATCTTTAGCCTTCGAGTCATTACCGCCATCCTCTGGACTCCACTTAAAACCGTTCACCCGTTTCCCTTTGACCGGAATGCGAGGATATTCTTCGGATTGGCTGTTTGGAGTTGCCGGGTGGATGGCCGACTGCGAAGGTGTGTGACTCGCCAGAACAAACTCAATCCGCCTTGTGGCTGGAGAGACTGCCGCCACCTTGACCCTGGTCTGGTCGCCGATGCGAAAAACACGTTGCGACCGCTGGCCGATCATGGAGTGCTGCTTTTCGACATAGGTATAAAGGTCGTCCGTAAGGGTGGTGAGATGCACCAGACCCTCCACAAACAGCTCCTCCAGTTCCACGAAGAAGCCGAAGCCGGTTACCCCGCTGATGTAGCCGCTAAACTCTTCGCCCAGATGTTGCTGCATATACTGAAGTTTCTTCATTTCGACCACATCCCGTTCGGCCTCCATGGCTACCCGCTCCCGTTTGCTGGTGTGCTCGGCAATCTCGCCCAGGCGTTCGGTAGCGATCGCCAGTTGTTTCGTTACACGCTTCTCACCTTTGTGCTCATCTGCTGCCAGCGTTGCCTTTAGTATTCGATGTACCACCAGATCGGGATAACGCCGGATGGGTGAGGTAAAGTGGCAGTAACAGCGTGAGGCCAGACCGAAATGCCCCACGTTATCAGCTGCATAGCGGGCCTGCTTCATGCATCGCAGCAGGGCGTAGTTGAGCATGCGCTCTTCGGGGCGGCCCTCGGCCTCGGCCAGCAGACGCTGCAACTCGGACGGCTTGACCTTCTCCTCCACCAGGTCGAACTCATAGCCGAATCCGAAGATGAATTCCTGAAAGTTGAGCAGCTTGGCCGGGTCAGGGTTTTCGTGAACACGGTATAGAAAGGGGATGTTCTTGTCCGTGATGAAGGCGGCCACAGCCTCGTTGGCGGCCAGCATGAACTCCTCTATCAATTGATGGGCCAGGTTGCGCTCGGCCCGGATGATCCCCTCGGTCAACCCGGTCAGGCCGATGATGATCTCCGGTTCGGGCAGGTCAAAGTCTATGCTGCCACGTTTCTTTCTCATCCCCATCAATATCAGGGCAAGCTCCTTCATCTCCATCAGCATAGTGGTCAGCGGTCGGTGCTTGTCAACCGCCTCTTGGTCGTCATCCACGATGATCTGTTTGACAATGGTGTAGGTCAGACGTGCGGTACTTTTGATAATGCTGGGGTAAAAGGCCGATTCCAGCATGTTGCCGTTGCTGTCGAAGAGCATCTCGGCCGTCATGGTCAGACGGTCAACGTTCGGATTGAGCGAGCAGATCCCGTTGCTGAGCCGCTCGGGCAGCATGGGGATGCAGCGGTCCGGGAAATAGACCGAGGTACCCCGCAGGTAGGCTTCACGATCCAGGGCGCTGTCAGGCTTCACGTAACTGGATACATCGGCAATGGATACCCATAACCGAAAGGTATCCCCTTCGCGGCGCAGAGAAACTGCGTCATCGAAATCGCGCGCTGTTTCGCCGTCGATGGTCACGGTCGTCATCGTGCGCAGATCCACGCGTCCTTTCAGTTCCTCCCGTGAGACCGTATCCGGCGCCAGTTCGGCTTCGGCCAATGCATCCGGGCCAAAAACATGCGGCAGCTCGAAACGGCGGATGACTGATTGTATCTCAACCTCGGGATCGTCAGGCCACCCCAGTACCTCCACAATGCGCCCTTCGGCCGGACGACCGCCGATCGGATAGCTGGTCAGTTCAGCCACCACCTGGTGGCCGTCCTTAGCCAGGCCGCGCCCCTTGGGATTTATGGCGACCACCATGTTGAGGCGCTGTTCTTCGGGGATCACGATCGCCCCGCGCCGGGTTTCTTCGTAGCGACCCACTATACGAGTGAAGGCCCGTTCGGTAATGGCAACAACCCGCCCCTCCTGCTTACCGTCTCCCAGGCGGCTCCGCTCGGAGCGTACCTCCACCTTGTCGCCGTGCATGGCGCCCTTCATGTATCTGGAGGGGATGAACACATCCTCCCCGCCTCCCTCAGGGGTGACAAACCCGTAGCCGTCACGGTGGGTCGAAAGCCTGCCGCTCACCCCTTTTGATGAACCGGGCAAGGCATATATATTCCCTTTCAGGCGGGTCACCTCGCCGTCGTCGGCCATATCATCCAACATGCGCTTCAGCTCGCTCTTGACGTGGCGACCACCAAATTCGCGCAGCAGAGAGGCGAAGTGGATAGATCCCTCATGTTCCTTGATGATTGCAAGTATGTTTTTCTTGGAGAGTTTCATGATCTGATCCAGTCATCCGGCCTGTCGGTTATTGAAACCTGACAGTTTTTGCGGATTCGGTTATTGTTTCGGCAATCCCCGGCATGGTATGCTTTTTGTGCTGTATGAACGTAATGAACTGGAAATAAACTAACCAACAGCTTTGATCCTATCGTAAAACGTCTTCGTAAGCAGGATATATTTACTCTCCAGGATTTGTACTATAGCTTCTTTTTCAAACCGATTAAGCACCCTCGTTACTGTCTCGCGCGTGACTGATGCATAGTTGGCAATCTGCTGGTGCGTCAGTCTGACATTGATTATCCCTCCGCGGTCATCCACCACTCCGTACAATTCATGCATGCGCTCAAGAACCGCCATTATCCGTTGTTCAGCGTTATTAAAGCTGAGAATTTTTATCATTGCCCAGGAGTCACGCAAGTTGGAACAAAGTAGATCGATGATCTTGCCCCGAATCTTCTCATTGCTGAGGAGATGCTGCTCAAAATCATTCTTTGAGAGAAGACCTATAACGGCATCTTCGTGGGCGATAACCGTTGCCGGAGCGGTCTTGCCGTCGAGAAGGGACATTTCACCAAAAAAATCATTCTTCTTGTGGATAGTAATGATCTGTTCGCGGCCTTCTATGCTTTGCTTTACAACCCGGACCTTTCCCGCATAGATAATATACATGTATTTGGCTGTGTCTTCTTCGAACAGGACAATCTGATCCTTGGCAAATTTTTTCTTGGTTATGATGAGTTCGATTTGTCTGGTTTCCTCATCGGAGAGGTCTGAAAACAGGGGGATATTCTTGAGGATGTTGTCAAATTTTTTCTGGTGGTTTGTTTTCCAGATCATGGAAAGACCTCCCTGCTGATATTAGAATAATAGCTAAAAAAGGGGATGCGTTGCCGCATCCCCTTTTTGTACTAATATGTTTTAAACAATTATGCCAGCTGACGGCCGCCTTCTGCAGCCCACTTCTCAAGCATTGCGGTTGTAACGGACTTGGGACGCTCAATAGCATAACCCAGACCGCGATCCCATGTGATGTTGGCCATGCAGCCAAGTGCGCGACCGACGCCGAACAGGACGGTGTAGAAGTCCCACTCTTTGAGGCCGAAGTACCACTGGATAACGCCGGACTGTGCATCAACGTTTGGCCAGGGGTTTTTGGTTTTGCCGTGCTCGGTCAGAACGCCCGGGGCAACTTCAAAGATCATGGAAACAACCTTGAACAGCGGATCATCTTTGAGACCGGGGGTATTCTGGCAGAACTCACGCTGTGACATATAGCGTGGGTCGGTCTTACGAAGAACGGCGTGGCCGTAACCCGGAATAACCTGACCGGCATTGAGGGTATCCCACAGAGCATTCTTGATCAGTTCTTTGGTTGGTTCTACACCTTTGCAGTATTTCTCCTGGAACTTCATGGTCCAGTCGAGAACTTCCTGATTGGCCAAGCCGTGCAGTGGGCCGGCAAGACCGCACAAACCGGCGCAGTATGCATAGTAAGGATCGGACAGTGCGGAATGCACCAGGTGAGTGGTGTGGGCCGAAACGTTTCCGGACTCATGGTCGGAGTGCAGGATGAAGTACATACGAGCAACGTCTTTATACGCTTCACTCTGGCCGATCATATGAGCAAAGTTGGCGCCCATGTCGAGTTTCGGATCGATGGCGATCTGCTTGTCGCCTTTGTATTTCAGGTTGTAGATGAATGCTGCAATGACAGGAATACGAGCTACGATATCGCTGGCATCTTCATACACATATTCCCAGGCAGTCATCTTGTTGAACTTGCCGCCGCCGTAAAAAGCGAAGAACTTTGAATCCTTCTGTAGAGCAAGCATACCAACAGACAGCATGACCATTGGATGGATATCAATTGGCAGGGCGCGGATTGCGTCAAACACATACTGGGGAACTTCCTGACGGACTTTGAACTCGGCCACGACTTCAGCAACCTGTGCATCATTTGGAACTTCACCGGTGAGCAGGAAGTACCAGAAGGACTCAACAGTAGGATAGCCGGAGTTTGGCGCCTTGGGCAGTGCTGCAAATGTCTCGGGGATTGTCTTGCCGCGGAAGCGGATCCCTTCCTGGGGATCCAGGTAAGAAATGTCGGTCACGAGTGAACGGATGTCGCGGGCGCCACCGATGCACTGGTCAATATTGACCTGATCGATAATAACCTTGCCAAATTCCTTCACAAGCTTGGTGGTGCGGGGACGATGCGCCTCAATCTTCTCTTTGAGTGTGTCTTTCAATGCCATCTTGGTACTCTCCTTTCGTGGTGTGGTGTTAACTGATATTAACTGTGCCGAGTGTCTGGACTGCCAATGAATTTAGAGTTTTTTTATTAGGTCGATTGTATTTATTAGCCGCATGCCTGGATGACGTTTAAACCTGTTGGTAATTGTAAAACCATTACAAAATAACTGGTTACCCAAACACAAAATCTATTTTCAGGATACTGTATACAATCAATGTTGTAGTTATACTCGACAGAATACATAAAATGCAACAAAAATTTTATCAAAATCAAATAGGCAAGATAATTAGCTCTTCATTAGAGTAGGTCAATTGTTTTAAGCCGTCCAGGCTTATGTAAAAGGTGTTTTCAATGCCGATAGCCCCTTCTCCAGGAAAAACCACCTTGGGTTCAAACGCAAAAACCATCCCTACGTCCATGTTCATATCTTTGAATCCACGGGCAATAAATGGATATTCATCGATCTCAATACCCAGACCGTGTCCGATGAATGAGACCTGTGAGCCTTTTGCTCCCATGAAACTGTCGGCATAACCAAGCGTTACCGCCATTGCAAGGCATTCTTCATAGACCGCACTCCAGTTTGCGCCTGGCGCGACAATCTCGGTCATGCGCTGCTGTATACGGAGCATGTCATCGTACCCCTTGCGCATCCGGTCGGATATGCCACCAACTGCAAAAACACGCGTCTGGTCGATCAGATAACCATCCACACAACCAGCGAAATCAACGATGATCGGCTCGTTGGCCTCAATCCTTTTGAGACCTGCGCTCTGGCCAAAGGACGGATTTAATCCCAGACCGCCCAAAGGCGTGTCGGGATAGGCCGGTACGGCGCTATCTGTGCCGGAGAAGATTTGGGCGTAGAACAGTTCGGAGTTGAAGCCGCGCATCCGCACCAATCCTTGGTGACCATCCCTGCGGGCGGTGAATTCCAATTCCGCAGCGACTTCCAGATCGGTAACTCCTGCGCGAATGACCTCTTTTGCTCTCCGGTAGACCCGGTCAACCTGGTCAGCAGCATCCTTCATCAGATGAATTTCATAATGGGATTTGATCATGCGTACACGACGAATGAGCGGGGTAGCGTCGCAATATTCGGCGGTTGGATATATCTTGCGATAGCGTTCGAAAAAGTTGACTGGCAGTACGTCCAGTTCCAAGCCTATACGTTTTGGCTCCGGATATCCGTAATCCGCCAGGATGCCGGGAATATCCTTCATGGAACCGAAAGCCAGCACCTCTCTCAAGCCTGATTCCATTCGCGCTCGGCTGGCGTCTTTGCGCACCATGTAAATTGGCTGTCCTTTGGCCGGGACATACAAATTGCCGCTCTGGACCGTACCGGTGAAATAGAACAGATCGGCATTCTGCACGATGATAATGGCGTCCAAGCCATCTTCAGCCATGTAATCCTGAAGTTTTTTACAGCGGTATTCCAGTTCGGTTGCGGGAGTGAGGCGCATAATTTCTCCTTCTATGCTCAAAATCAGTATTTCAGCAGCATTGCAAGAATAACCCGTATAAGAAAATGACAAGGGATTTTTGCCGTGACAGTTTGGTAGCAAGTCTTCAATTATGATGGCAACGGTGGAGGCACAGCATCAAAAATCTCTGCAAGTTCTGTAAGCTGACCGGCTGCGGTCCAGTTTGCCATCCCTTGTTTCCAGATCAAAGTCTCACGGGTCAACTGCCCGGACTGTGTCATCTGCTGAAGTAATGCCGCGTCAAACGGGCCTGTCTGCTGGCCATTGAGGACGACGAAATACTGAACGTGAGGTGGCGGCGCCGGAGGTAAAGACGAAGTGGCTTGCGATTGTCCCGTAAGCATACCGTTCATGGCTCCAGATATCTGACCACCCATTCCGAAGCCTATTCCCACCCCGGCTCCGGCTGCCGCCAGACCGCCAGGATTGTTGGCGGCATCCTTGATGGCATTGGCCGTCTCATACTGGGTATAGGTCTGCATGTTGCCGATAGCTCGCATGGCGCCCGCTTTGTCGATGGCCTTTTCCACCTCTTCCGGCAGGCCGATGTCCTGTACCTGTACCTCGGTCAGTTCAAGGCCGAACCCGTCAAAGGCCGTGACGATCCGAGTTTTGAGGGTTTCGCCCAGTTGAATGACCTTGCTTTCCAGGTCGAGGATCGGGATACCGGCATCAGGCATGACCTCCTTGATGCGGGTACCGATCTTGCCACGCAGATTATCCTCGATGGCATTGGTGGTAAAGTTGCCGTCAGTGCCAACGATCTCACGGATAAAGACGGTCGGGTTCTTGATCTTGATGGAGTAAAGACCGAAGGCTGTAACCCGCACAGCGCCGAACTCCGGGTCGCGCATGGTGCAAGGGCCGGGTGTGCCCCATTTGAGATTGGTGAACTGACGGGTGCTGCAAAAGTAAACCTCGGCCTTGAAGGGGCTTTCGAGGCCATATTTCCATCCCTGCATGGTAGCGAGGACTGGCAGGTTCCTGGTCTCCAGGGTGTACGTGCCCGGTTTGAAGACATCGGCCAACTGTCCTTCGTTGATAAAAACAGCCATCTGGCCTTCGCGCACAACCAGTTTTGCATTGTATTTGATCTCATTGCCATAACGCTCAAAACGGTAGACCAGCGTGTCGCGTGTATTGTCCAGCCACTCGATTATATCAATGAATTCGCCTTTAAGCTTGTCCCATAGTTCCATATGTACACCTCCTTGACGGTTGTGTCCTACGAGCGGGCAACAGATTGCAGCAAAAGTTTGCATATAGTACCGTGAAATGAAAAAAATTCAAGACTTGACGTTAAATTCCATCGCCAGCCCAAACTCCGGACTGTACAAAATTACCGTCGCCCCGCAGCCACCAAAAGTCATCTCGAAAAGTTCTTGTATGTTTGATTGACAAATACGGCATACAGAAACTAATATACCCATCATCTCACCCAGAAAGGTTTTTATGAAGATCATCATACTCCTTGGCGACGGCATGTCGGACGTTGTATACAGTGATTTGGGCGACAAGTCGCCCCTCCAGGCAGCGACGACTCCAAACATGGATTTCATGGCACAACACGGCCAGGTTGGTCTGGCTCACACTATCCCCGAGGGTCTGCCTCCCGGAAGTGACGTTGCCAATCTTTCCGTCTTTGGTTATAACCCCCGCAGTTGCTACACTGGCCGGTCTCCGCTTGAGGCGATAAGCATGGGGGTCGTACTCGGGCCAGATGATGTGGCTTTCCGAATGAACCTGATAACGCTACGTCCGCATGGCAGCAAGATTTACATGGAGGATTTTTCTGCGGGCCATATCTCCAACGAAGAGGGAAGGGAACTGGTTGAGGCGCTCCAAAGTGAGCTGGGTAACGCAGAATTCGAATTCCATCCTGGTGTCGGCTATCGTCACCTGATGGTCTGGCGTAACGGCAAGGACGGCATGAAGGCGATTCCGCCCCACGACATCACAGGCAAGGCGATTATGGACTTTCTTCCCAGCGGTGATGGCGCTGATACCATTATCAACATAATGAACCATGCCCAGATGGTGCTGCATGACCATCCGCTCAACAAGAAACGCAAAGAACAGGACAACATGGCAGCCAACTCGATCTGGTTGTGGGGACACGGCAAGACACCCAGGATTGAAACCTATATTGAAAAATTTGGTCTGAAGGGTGCGGTTATATCGGCCGTTGATCTGATCAAGGGAATCGGCGTCTGTGCCGGTATGGACATAATCAACGTGGAGGGCGCCACCGGCTATATCGACACCAACTACCTGGGCAAGGCCCAGGCCGCTCTGACGGCGTTGGAGGATCACGATTTAGTTTATGTGCATGTGGAGGCGCCGGATGAAGCTTCCCATTCCGGTATGATGGATCACAAAATTCAGGCCATTGAGGATTTTGACCGGCAGGTGGTGGGAACGGTGCTGGAAGGGATCAAAAAATTCGGCGAATATGTCATCCTCTGTACCCCGGACCATCCCACGCCGGTACATTTGATGACCCACACCTCTGAGCCGGTGCCGTTCATCATCTATCGTGGTGGTTCAGAGCAGGGTAACGGCGCATCCTCGTACGACGAGCAACAGGCCAAGGCAACGGGACTGGTTGTTGAAGGGCACAAGCTGATGGAGTTGCTGCTGAATTAGTTGCATGGGAAAAACTATTCCAGCCGGAAATCCTTTTCCGTCAGACCAACGTTGCGGCGTACCTTATGAAAGGTCATGACGGCACGGTCGCCGTTCCGCTCGCCGATTACAAGACGTCTGACAGTGCCGTCCTCCTGAAAGATTACAATCACTTCCTTAATCTGCCCCTTACCCTGAGGCGAAATAGTGACGGTATAAACCTGGCCGGTAACGTCGGCCTTTACCGCCATGCCTTCCGGCAGGGAACTGACCGGCACGGATATACGCGAAAACCAGTGTTTGAGACCCTGTTCAGGAGGCAGCACAATCCTGTTCCGGTCGCTGGCATTGCCCATGACCTGTTCGATTGTACTGTCCCGCAACAACAGGCGGCTGACATAGGGGGATGTTATCTCCAGATAAAACAGGTCCGGCTTACGGAAACGGACCGTACCGTTCATCGTCATGGTACGCTTCATCAGCGCAAGGCGCTTCTCCTGGGTGATCCCGGCCGTAAAGTCCGTTACACCGGAGAAAGCCTTGCGCAGCGCCTCAAGCCCCTCAAGCGGCAGCAGCGGACGGGTATGGCCCGACGACACAAAGCAAAGCAACAGTACAATTGTCAGCATCAGACGGCGCATATCACAGCCTCCCGATGCCCAGAGTCATCTGCGCCCGCGCCAGAACAGCTCCCTCGCATGCGACCTCTCCCTCAATCAGCACGAGCCTTCCGAATGACTTCAGGGTACATGCCGTTATGGTCAGGGTATCCCCCGCATTTACCATGCCGTCAAACTCGGCATGATCAATAGAGGCCAGAAAGCCCCCCTCCCCTTCCTCACGGATAGAGACAATACCAGCCAGCTGGGCGATACACTCCACAAGGTATACCTGCGGAAAACCTGCTGATACGGAGGTCACCCGTAACTCGGCCCTGGCGCTCACACCTGATTCAAGGGCCAGCAAACGATCAATCATCAGAAAAGGGAATCGATGGGGCAGATATGCGGTCGGATCCGGATTAAACAGGGGGGCCTCCCATGATATCCATGGAGTAGCAGGGGCCTTCGGGGGATGCTGCAATGTGCAGACCGTATGCGCCGACAGAAAGCGAAGCAACCAGCATTGCCAGTGATGTGCCTCCCATGGCCAGAGACCTGCCGATGCTGCGCCCGATATCCATGGTCGGAACACCGGCCACGGATTCCAATAATTCGGGAATATCCGTGGCGCAACCGGAAAGGGAAACCAGCGAGCAACCTTCTACGTGGCTGGTGAGAAGGTCGATGCCTTCCTGTTCATGACCTGGGACCAGCATGCCGATGCTGCGGATACACTCCACCACCCCGCGAACAACGGCGCCACGTCGGCGGGCATGCGCGGCGCTCTCCAGCACGACAATGCCGCACCCTTCTCCAAAAGGCGCACTGCCTCGCTTCAACTGTCCCATAGCTGCAAAACCCTTTATCAGGATCGGTATCAGCTCGTCTGTTCCGCCGGCAAGCATGACATCGGCCCGCCCTTCCTCAATGAAACGGCAGGCCAGCAGGAGGGCTGACTCCGCCGAGCAGAAGCGCTGGACCAATGTAACATTGGGACCCTTAAGACCATGTTCGATGGAGGCGTTGCTTGCAGGGGCATTGGAAACGGTGTTGGGAAAGATCATCGGGATCAACCCATCTACACCATCCTTGAAATAACCGGACAAAAATTCAGCTGAATTGGAAACTCCGCAAAAACCGCTGCCAAGGGCGATACCCACCCGTTCAGGCGCCAGGGTCTTCAGATCGATCCCGGCATCCTTCAGGGCCAGACCGGCAGCAGCAATGGAAAACTGGCTGCAACGATCCATCTTGCGGGCCTTCATGGGCGACATGAAATCAGAGACCTTAAAGCCGTCCATCTTTCCCCAATAATAGCCTTCCGCCCCAAGCACGTCACCGGGAATGGCCGTCAGTGCGTTACCTCCGGTCCGGACAAGTTCCTGCAAGGCAGCAACACCGATTCCGGCAGCGGACAGGATTGTTGAACCGGTGATAACAATATCTGTGATCGGATTTATCATAATGAAAGCACCAGCGAGGTGATATTACCGCCAAAGGCAAAGGAATTGGATATGGCAATTGAGCTATCGGTCGGGCGGCTAGCGTCATGGCAATAGTCAAGATCGCACTCAGGATCACGACCACGGTAATTGAGGGTCTGCGGAATAATGTGGTGATTGAGGGCGATCACCGTAGCCACGGCCTCAATGGCTCCGGCAGCACCCAGACAATGGCCGGTTATGGCTTTAGTGGAAATAAGCGGTATTTGGGCGGCCCGTTTGCCAAAGACCAGCTTCATGGCATTCGACTCAACCACATCATTAAGCGGCGTACCGGTTCCATGGGCATTCACCCACCCAACCTGTGAGTGATCGACAGAGGAAATCTCAAGAGCCTCGCACATAACCCGGGCAGCCGTCGTACCGGTCGGATCAGGCGAGGTCATATGATAGGCCTCTCCAGCCAGGGCATAACCACGAACTGCTCCGTAGATGTGAGCCCCCCGTGCCAAGGCATCCTCTTCGCTCTCCAGAACAACAAAGGCAGCCCCTTCACCCAGGGAAATTCCCTGTCGACCGAGGCTGAACGGCGCACAGGGCTCGGAATCGACCACCCGCAACGAATTAAAACCGGCAAAAGTCAGCATGGAGAGTGTATCAGCGCCGCCGGCGACAACGGTTTTCTGCCGTCCGTTGGCCACCAGGTCGGCGCCCCAGCCAATGGCCGTGGCGGCAGAAGAACAGGCGGTGGTAATAGTGCCCTGGTAGCCGCCCAGATTGAATATTCGTGCAATATCCGTGGTTGTCTGATCCGGCAGGATACCACGAAGCAGCGATGGACGCGCCTGTTTGCCCTCCAGAAGCGCCTTCAGCCAGATCTCACCCTCGAACATGCCGGCTGCGCCGCCCCCCATGGACACACCCATGTCATAGGTGGAGTAGAGCCCGAGGACGCCGCTGTCACGAAGCGCCTCTCCGGCGGCGATCACGCCGAACTGATCCGAACGGGACATTCTATGGATGGCACGACGATCAAAATATTCAAGTGGATCATAGCCTTTAATCTGCGAGCCAATCCTTGACGGAAACGGCGAGACATCAAACAGGTCCAGCGGTTCGATACCACTGTGGCCGCTACAGAGTGCCTCACTGAACTCGGCAACACCCTTCCCTGCCCCACAGAATATGCCCAGACCGGTTATAACGACACGCCTTCTGCTCATACTATCCCACCGTCTACAACTATGGCTTGTCCGGTAATATACGAGGCTTGTTTCGACGCAAGGAAAAGAACCGTCGATGCGATTTCTTCGGGAGTGCCGATCCTCCCAAGAGCCGAACCCTTGATGACCCGCTCGACCACATCTTGTTTCAAGGCAGCGGTCATATCGGTAGCGATCATCCCGGCCACGACGGCATTGACACGTATTCCCATCGGTCCGGCCTCACGGGCCAGGGCTTTGGTAAAACTGATGGCAGCCCCTTTGGAGGCGGCGTAATTGGTCTGCCCCATGGTTCCGACAACAGCGGAGATCGAAGAAATATTCACAATACTGCCTTGGCGGCGCCCCATCATCTTCCGCAGCCCCCACTTGCAGCAATGAAAAAGTGGATTGATGTTCGAACTAATAACGGTGTCCCAGTCCTCGTCCGACATCATGGCCAGGTAACAGTCCTTGATAATACCGGCGTTGTTCACCAGCACATCAATATGCCCGGACTCCGCCGCTGCGGAGTTGATCAATCCGGTCGCGCCCTCAGAGGTAGACACGTCGGCCTTGACCACCGGAATCGTCCCGGTCAGTCCTTCGGCTTCAGCGATCAAAGCAGAGGCCGCTTCGTCATTGTTCAGGTAGGCAACAAAGACACGTGCCCCTACTCGGGCAAATGCCAAAGATATGGCCCTGCCGATGCCCCTGGTACCGCCGGTAACGACAACTATTGAATCCTTGAACTCCATTCTAGCCCCCCAAAAAAGAAAAAAACCGGAAATCACTATACCTTGTCAGATAGTAAAATGTCCAGAGTATGCCGTTCTAGGAAGACAGAAAAGCCCATGAGTTGCGATGCTGCAAACTCATGGGCCTGTGGGAACAGTGGTGTTTTTACTCCGGATCAGGCGTCAATCTTCAGCAATCTCTTCGAGCTATCCATCAGTTAAAGAAAAATCGGACACCTACGACGCCGGAGAAGCTGGTTGGATCAAAATTACCTCGCTTTTCAGAATTATATTTGATGTCGGTTTCAGGGGCAGCAAGCGCCTTTGCCTCAACCATAAGCGCCAATTGTTTATAAATAAAGTAGTCAATACCGCCGGTTACATGAACGCCGACCGTAGTGTCAACATCATGACTTACCCCATTTTGATCATCGTATTCGCTCAAGAGGATATCAAGACCTACCCCAATATAGGGAACCAGTTTTTTGTTAGTAACCGCGAAACGATACTGGCCGCCAAAAGAGACATTGGTGACGCCAAAATCGCCGGCATTACCGCTTATGGGAAAATCGGAACCAAATTCGCTACGCGTAACATCGACCTCGGCGGCAAAGTTATCGTCAATGCCGTAAATAAAACCACCACCACCAATTAAACCAACATCGGGTTTGATTCTTTTATCATCGTAATCACTGTCGGCAGAGGCCAGGATACCTATTTTGCCGGTTATACCGACTCGTCCTTTTATGCTGTCAGCCATTGCAATGCCGGTTGTCAGTGAAACGGTTGCAGCAAGGCAGATCAAAACAAAAAGCTTTTTCATATTCATCTCCTCCGGATTATTTTTTACACATGTGGTAAAACTATACCACAATCATTGCTCGTGTCTCAAAAACTTTCTGCTGCTGAATAAAGAAAGGCCAGTGAATGAATTCACGGCCTTTCTTTATATCAATCCGGATCTCTAACGGGTTACTTCTTTTTTACGCCTTTTTTGGGCTGCGTGGCAGGCGCTGCTTTTTTAGTCGACTCCCAATGGTTCAAGCTGTGTGCGATGCTGTGGCAATCGCCGCACTTGGTGAAACGAGCCAACATGCCAGCAGGATGGGGTGTGCCGTGACAGCTTTGACAAGTCGGCATCATCTTGTGTTTATCTTTGTGGCAGGTAACACAGTTCACACTCTTATGTTTAGTAGTGCTTGCTGAAAGAAGGTCGAATGCTTTTTTGTGGCAGGATGCGCACATCTTGTTGGGTGTGTCCGAGGCATAGGATACCGCTGTTGGCATATGTGCCTGGTGACAGCGCTTACATTCGGCAGCCGTCATATCGGGACTATGCGGTTTATGACACTGGGTACACTGCGGGATTTTACCGTGCACGTTGTGGCAGAAAGTGCAGGCCAGATTGGTATGTTTGCTCTTAACCTGCTTCAATTTGACGATCTGCTGGGAGTGGCAGGTCAGGCACTCTTCGGTGATGTTGTTTGCTAGCCTGATGATCTTGGGGGTATGCGGATTGTTGTGGCAACGTAGGCAGCCTGACAGCTTGTAGTGCGGCTTGCCCTCATGGCATTGGCTGCACAAAGGGATGATCTTTTTAACGGTCGGCGGATGGCCAGCGTGACAATCCTGACAAGTGACGTTTGTTTTGTGTGCAGCGCCATTGGCCTCAATATCCGCAGGTGCAGCGGCATGGCATTTGACGCAATCGCCGTTGCTGAGGGTCGGTTTTTGTGTTGTCGGCTCAGCGCCGAACGCAACAACGGAAAACATTATCGTCAATACAGACGATAGAAGCAGCCCTTTTGTAAGTGACAGCAGATTCTTCATTGTTCCTCCTCAGGAAAAAATGGATTGTAAGCCGACTCAGACTTGAATCGATCTTGTCAAAAAGTATAGAAACACGCCTAAAATTCTGTAGAATATTGCCACCTTTCCCTGCATTCGTCAATTAAAATTTATAGCGTAAACAGTATAACATATGAAAAGAATATACTTTCTTTGATTCCCGTGGTATTAAATTTCATTTAGCGGTCTTGTAATCAAGGCAATGGCACATCCACAGCCATCTGGAGCTTTGTGAATGAATCCAACTAAATACCCAATTTCTACTGCACTGACATCGTTTAATATAGAAATGGCCGCACCGGCCATGGACCCCCCGAAGAAGTCTGCTGCCAAGGTGCATCATCTGCCCCCTTCCATCTGGAAGAAGATGGTTGGTGATGCCAAGAGCCCGCTTGACAAGGCTATCGAGCGCACTCGGGACTTTTTTTTCCGCGAGCAGCTGCCTGACGGCTATTGGTGGGCGGAGCTGGAGTCCAACGTCACCATCACATCCGAATATATCATGCTCTTTCATTTTCTTGGCATGGTAGACAAGGTGCGCGAGCGGAAGATGGCTAAAAATATCCTCGACAAACAAACCGAGGAGGGCTATTGGGCTATCTGGCATGGCGGGCCAGGCGAACTTTCCGCAACCATTGAGGCCTACTTTGCCCTCAAATTGGCCGGTTATCCGGCTGATCACCCTGCCATGCGCAAGGCGCGGGATTTCATCCTTGCCAATGGCGGCATACTGAAAAGTCGAGTCTTCACCAAGATATTTCTGGCTCTGTTCGGCGAATTTTCTTGGCTTGGTGTACCTTCCATGCCGGTTGAGTTGATGCTGTTACCCAGCTGGGCCTATCTGAATGTGTACGAATTTTCGAGTTGGGCGCGCGCCACCATTATTCCGCTTTCGTTGGTTATGGCTAAGCGACCTGTGCGTAAAGTTCCTCCTTGGGCGCGGGTGCAGGAGTTGTATCCCCGTCCGCCCCGTCCAACCGATTACACGTTTACCAAAGATGACGGTATCCTCACATTAAAAAACTTTTTTATTGGTGCTGACCATCTGCTTAAGGTATATGAATCCAGCCCCATTCGACCTTTCAAGAAAAGGGCAATCGCGGTGACTGAACAGTGGATTCTGGATCACCAAGAGCCAACCGGTGATTGGGGCGGTATCCAGCCGGCCATGCTTAACTCGATACTCGCCCTGAACTGTTTGGGGTATGCCAATGATCACCCCGCTGTGGCAAAGGGGCTTGATGCATTGGCCAATTTCTGTATCGAGGATGAGGAGAGCATTGTACTGCAATCTTGTGTGTCGCCGGTGTGGGATACTGCTTTGGCGCTGGTTGCCATGCAGGAGTCCGGTGTGCCTGCCGATCATCCGGCGCTGGTCAAGGCAGCCCAGTGGTTGCTGGATCTTGAGGTGCGCCGCAAGGGGGACTGGCAGGTCAAATCTCCTGAGCTGGAACCGGGTGGGTGGGCCTTTGAATTCCTCAATGACTTGTATCCGGATGTGGACGATTCCGGTTTTGTCATCATGGCGATCAAAGATATCAAGGTTCGCGACAAGAAACATAAGGAACAGGCGATCAAACGTGGTATTGACTGGTGTCTGGGGATGCAGAGCGAAAACGGTGGATGGGGCGCTTTTGACAAAGATAACACCAAGCATTTTCTCAACAAGATTCCCTTTGCCGACCTGGAGGCTCTGATTGACCCGCCCACTGCGGACCTGACCGGTCGTATGCTGGAACTGATGGGTAGTTTCAGATATCCCAAAAGCGATCCAGCCGTGGTTCGCGCCCTGGAGTTCATCAAAAAGGAGCAGGAACCGGAAGGCCCCTGGTGGGGGCGCTGGGGAGTCAATTACATCTATGGGACCTGGTCGGTACTGTGCGGTCTGGAGGCCATCGGCGAGGACATGACCCAGCCTTATATCAAGAAAGCGGTCAACTGGTTCAAGTCCAAGCAGAATATGGATGGTGGTTGGGGTGAGGTGTGTGACTCATACTATGATCGCTCCTTGATGGGCAGCGGACAGAGTACCCCTTCCCAGACCGGTTGGGCGCTTTTGTCGCTTATAGCGGCAGGCGAGGTACATTCCAATATGGTGACTCGTGGTGTCGAGTTTCTTCTGGCTAACCAGAAACAGGATGGCACCTGGGCCGAGGATGCCTTTACCGGCACCGGTTTCCCGAAATATTTCATGATAAAGTATCACATCTATCGTAACTGTTTCCCGCTGACCGCGCTGGGCAAGTATCGCCGCCTGACTGCGGAGGGCAAGGAGAATAAGTAGCTGTTATAGCCACAATCAGACAACGTTTAGCTGGGAAGCCCCGAGTTTGCCGCAATCTGGGGCTTTCATTGTTTTGAAATTGGGGCTGGAAACACTGATTGGTTATGAAAACATTTATCACCGGCGCAACCGGTTTCATAGGCGCAAGCATCGTCAGGGAATTGTTGAAGGATGGCCGGGAGGTGCGCGCCCTTGTTCGTGGAGGGTCGGATACATCCAATCTGGCGGGGCTTGATGTGGAGTTCTGGCGTG
>Ga0265294_10002017_pt1 | contig 26884 bp, 22 predicted proteins | sample MunlanPumphouse3_FD_192504 | JGI IMG/M metagenome (GOLD analysis project Ga0265294, IMG submission 192504) | Groundwater microbial communities from a municipal landfill in Southern Ontario, Canada - Pumphouse #3 | ecosystem: Environmental > Aquatic > Deep subsurface > Groundwater | place... | reverse complement strand
ATTAACAGTAATACCGGAAGAAGGCTGTAATCTGAAATAGGCTCACCGGGAAACTTTGATATAGTTGCTGGTGAGAATGGGTGGAATTATATCCCAGGGTAAACTGGCTTTAAGTAAATATGAATTCCATCTTTAAAGTAAATGAATTTCATTTTTAAAAGAAATGAATTTCTTTAGATAAAAAAGAATTATTTCATTGACGCTGTACATATCTCATCACACTGGTGGTGTGAGCTTTTTATAACTGGCAGGCGAGTTTAATCACTGGTTATGGAGGAAGGGCAATGGAGAAAGAAAAATTATACCGGCTGAAATCCGAAGCAAACAAAATAAGTCCTATTCTTAACATTGGAAAGAATGGGGTCACCGACACCCTGATTGAAGAACTGAACAAACAGATAAAAGCCAACAGGCTCGTAAAGGTCAAAGTACTCAAAAGCGCAGAAGAAGGAAAAGACCTGAAAACTATCGCAGATGAGCTTGCCGAAGCAACAAGGTCCACGCTTATTGATGTACGCGGCAGGACAGTTGTGCTGTACAGGTAAGATTCCGGGGAACAGCCTTACTTAAAGGCAGAACCTTACTCCTTTAGCTTTCCCCTGAATCTCGTTTTTCCGGCTCTTTAGAAAGGGACGTGTTCCGGAGGCAGAGGACACACTCTTATTTTTTGTAATGAAGAATAAGGTTTTTGTATAGAAGTACCTCTAATAGTTAAGGTTCGTTATTGTGAACCTGTTTAAATATCAATTATTATATGGCATTATTATATATTTCCCCAGTATTATGTAAGCTTATATTGAAAAACAACCAACTGTAAAAGTTTATTCGTATATAAATCCGCCTGATCTCATTATTATGAGATTGATTTCATACCGCTGTACCTGAAAAATTAACGGATAAACTCGATTAAAAATCATCATATAGCACTAAAATGCCTGAAACCCCTGAATCGGTTGCGCTGGGAATCTTCTGCTTTCTTTTTGTTTCGAAATACAGCGGGGCAGATCACACCCACCATCCGGAGAGATTACTATGCTTGAAGATGAGTACCAACTTGACTTTTTCAAAAACAACGGTTTTGTCCGGAAACAGTGCCAGAAGTGTGGCACATTCTTCTGGACACGTGACCCTGAAAGAAATACGTGTGGAGATGCGCCCTGCGACCCTTATTCCTTCATAGGAAGCCCTGTATTTTCCAGGGAATTCAATATCTCAGAGATGCGCGAATATTACCTTTCATTCTTTGAAGCTAGAGGGCATACAAGAATAAACCGCTATCCTGTGGTTGCCCGCTGGAGAGACGACATATACCTTACCATAGCTTCGATTGCAGACTTCCAGCCCTTCGTAACTTCAGGACAGGTGCCGCCTCCAGCAAACCCCCTGACAATTTCCCAGCCCTGTATCCGGTTAAATGACCTTGACTCCGTGGGCAGAAGCGGACGCCACCTGACAAACTTTGAAATGATGGCTCATCATGCTTTTAACAGAAGAGACAACGAAATTTACTGGAAAGAGCACACTCTGGAACTTTGTGATGAACTCTTAAACTCTCTCAAGGTAAACCCTCTTGCAGTAACCTATAAAGAAGAGCCCTGGGCAGGAGGAGGTAATGCAGGACCTTGCGTGGAAGTCATTGTTCACGGGCTTGAACTTGCAACCCTTGTCTTCATGGACCTGAAGACAGACAAAAAGGGAGATATCGAGATTAAAGGCGAGACCTACTCTAAGATGGACAACTATATTGTGGATACAGGGTATGGCCTTGAGCGTTTTGTCTGGGCTTCCAGAGGTTCCCCTACAATTTATGATGCCCTTTTCCCGGGAATAGTAAACGAACTCATGGGGCTTGCAGGGATAGAACACGAACTGAACGACTCAGAATATGCAAATATCCTGGCACAAAACGCCCGCCTAGCAGGGTTTATGGACGTCAGTGAAAAGGCAAACCTGATGGAACTCAGAAAAAAGGTTGCCTCCAGCATAGGGATGACAGTGGATAAACTCTCGGCTATTATGGAGCCCGTGGAAAAAGTCTATGCAATCACCGATCACACCCGCTGTCTTACCTTCATGCTCGGAGACGGAATTATTCCCTCGAATGTTAAAGCAGGATATCTCGCACGTCTTGTCCTGAGAAGGACACTGCGCATGATGAAAGACCTTGATATCAGGATTCCACTCTCCGAAATTGTGGACATGCACATAAAGAACATGCCAGAGTACCCAGGGTTCAGGGAAAATTTCCCTGTAATTCAGGATATCCTGGAGTCAGAGGAGGAAAAGTTCAATACAACCATGGAAAGGGGCCGCAGGATCATTCAGAAGTCGGCATCCCATTTCAAGAAGACAGGCGAAAAAATCCCTCTGTCTCAGTTAACCGAACTTTACGATTCGCACGGAATTCCCCCGGAGATGGCAAAAGAAGTTGCAGCTGAAATAGGGGTAGGCGTTGAGTTCCCTGACAATTTCTATTCGATTATCGGTGAGCTTCATAACAAAGCTGAAGAAAAGGAAGAAGAAGTAATCCCTTATGCAGAGAGGCTCAAGCACCTTCCAAAGACCAAGCGCCGCTTCTATGACGAGCCCACTCGCCTTGAATTTGAAGCAGTTGTCCTTGATGTATTTGACAACCATGTCGTACTGGACAACACTTTCTTCTATGCGGAAGGAGGAGGGCAGCCTGCAGATATCGGAACCATAGTTGCCGAAGATACTGTTTACCGGGTTGTGGATGTTCAGGTCTATGAAGGTGTAATCCTTCATACAATTGAGAATCCGGGAAAGGAACTCGCTATAACTAAAGGCGAGCTTATTACCGGCAAGGTAGATGAAAAACGCAGAATGACCCTTGCAAGGCACCACACAGCAACCCATATTGTAAATGATGCAGCCAGAAAGGTTCTCGGAAAACACATCTGGCAGGCTGGTGCCCAGAAATTCGAGGACCATTCGAGGCTTGACCTCTCCCATTATAAACACATCTCCCCTGAAGAAATCAGGCAGATAGAGCTTCTGGCTAACCGCACTGTTATGGAAAACAAACGTGTGGTTACTGAATGGATGCCCAGAACTGAGGCTGAACAGGTCTATGGTTTCGGGCTTTATCAGGGCGGAGTGCCTCCAGGAGAGAAGATCAGGATTGTAAAGGTAGGAGACGATGTCGAAGCCTGCGGTGGGACTCACTGTACAAGCACCGGCATTATCGGGCCTATTAAAATCCTGAAGACTGAAAGGATTCAGGACGGTGTGGAAAGGATCGAGTTCGCAGCCGGAACAGCAGCCGTGCGTGCCATGCAGAAACTAGAGTCTCTCCTTGTTGACTCTTCAAAGACCCTGAGCGTACCCCCGGAACACCTTCCGGTAAGTGTTGACCGTTTCTTCGGGGAATGGAAAGACCTCAAGAAAGAAAATGAAAGGCTCAAAGAAGAGCTTGCCCGTTCCAGAGTTTACAGGATGCTTGGGGATGCTTCCGAGGTTTCAGGTCTGAAGGTTATCACCGAACAGGTCTCAGGGGCAGATTCCCTTGAACTCCAGAAGATAGCTACCGAACTCCTCAAGACCGAAAATGTGGTCGCCCTTCTCGCAAGCGATTTTGAAGGGGTAAAGATCGTGGCATCTGCCGGAGAAAAAGCCATGAAATGCGGTGTTAATGCCGGTAACCTTGTCCGCGAGATGTCAAAGATTGTCGGCGGAGGCGGAGGAGGAAAGCCTGCCCTTGCAATGGGCGGCGGAACCGATCCCACAAGGATTCAGGACGCTCTTACCAGAGGTCTTGAGCTTGTGAAAACAGCAGCCTGCAAAGAAGCTTGAGAGCCTGACAGGCCATTAATTGTCAGGCCTATCTACTATGAGTACATCAGTTAAAGAAGGCTCAATTAAGATCTTTTGAGCCTGAATTCAAAAAAGGGTACCGGGTTTTAAGGCCCGGCTCTTATTTTTTCCTTTTTCAGACTTTAAACAGCACTTCACAGAGGATTGCAACGCCATCTTTTACAAAAAGGTGGACAGTCTTATTTCCTTCAAGCCCTTTTTCCACTTCGTTTCGGACTTCCCAGTAATCCTCAGGCTTTACGCCCGCCCGAAGGACGACATTTCCAATGTTTTTGTCTTTCAGGAATTTATTAATCTCCCGTGGATCAAAAGGACAGATTTTCTGGATAAGGTAGTGGTTTTTAATCATGGGCTGCTTTATAAGGGCTTCCGAGGTTATTAACAGCCTCTTTTTGTCAACCCTGAATAGTTCGAAGGCTCCCATTAGAGGCCCTGCCATCTGCATCATGGATTCAATAAGTTCAGGAAGAAGCTCTGCTGCAATAACAGAAGGTTCGGGTTCATAGGCAAAGAGTTTCATTTTTTCCGTTTCCCTTATCTCTGGAAGCGGTCCGTATTGTGAAACCAGCCCTTCTCCCGCAGGCAGGGCTACAGCCAGCCGTTCATTCTGTTTTAAATCACCGAAATAAAGAGTCAAACGGTTGAGCTGGCCATCCAGGGAAATATACTCTTTCTCGCAGTCAAAAGGAATCCTTTCCGGGGGCATCTGGGGAGGGGCTTCAAAGGCAAAATTCTTTGTCTTTTCCCCATAGGCTGAAAGCACATTCGGGATCCCGGGTTCAAGGCTTGAGACCTGCCTTTTATCTTCTTCGGCAGGGCGGAAGGGATCTGAAAAAACAACATCTACTGCCGGTATTTGCTCGATAACCTTCGGATCAAGCGCATCCCCACAGATGAATTTCACATTGTCAAGCCCGTACATCTCACAGTTCTTTTTCGCATATTCTATTTTTTTAGGGTCGATTTCCACTGCATATACAAACTCGCACTGCTGCGCAAAAAAGACGGTTTGCCCTCCTATCCCGCAGCTGATATCAGCAAGAGTTCCGCATTTCAAGCGCTGCGCCCTGTAGCGGGCGATAGGCTCAGGGGTCGCAAAGCGCACGCTTTCCTTATCCCCGTGCAGGGGCTTTTCAAATTGCTTTTTCCGTGCCACATCGATCAGAGGATTAGTAGGAGTTTTATGAGATTTAAAGGCAACTGAAAAAGAAAATCGCAGAATTGCTCCAGTCCATATCTGATCTCTGCGGTAATACTCCATAAACTCAACAATCCGAACTTGCCTGCCCTGAACAGGGTTGAAACGGATAATTCTGAAATAGTCTCTCAGGGGATCATATCTCTGATATCAACGTAAAATGGGCTGAAAACAGGGAGCTCCCTTTCGAAAGATCTGGCAAACACATTCCAGGTTTCAGTCTGTGGTTTTAGCTTTTTCGTTATTGCAAGAAGATCATCCTCAGGATCTGTCATAGCCATTAGAAAATCCTGTCTCCTGTCAAATGAGATATTATTCAAATGCTTAAGAAGCGCCAGCATAGCATCGTTTTGTCTCTTGTCAAATGCGTAATCCACGATATAAAGTACCCTGAAATGTTCTCCTTCAGCTGGAAACTCTGGAACTTTCGTAATATGGCTTAAAGCTCCAAAAACTGATGCCATCATTTTCATTGCTGCTGGCTCTCTGGCATAATATAAATGAGCCAGTCCTGAACTGTCCCATAATCCTGCACAGGCTGCGATTTTATTCTCTTTGTCTCTGACTGTCCAGAAGTTTTCCGGTCCATATCCAGGAATGAATCTCAGACGTGATCCAAAAGTTTGAGCGGTAAAAGGCATGAAGTGCCTGAATCCCGAGTTGTATTCGTTAATGAGATTAACTGCATCATTAATTTTCTTTGTATCAACAGGCTTTATTGAATATTCTGGAGGAACATCCAGCTTCTTATAAGTCGATATCCCTGGAAATTTGATACTCCTCATTTCAGAATATCCCATCTTCTCAAATAAGAACCGGGAGGCTTTGTTTGGCTCGTATATATAACAGTAAGCATAAGCCGCCTCCATTTCCTGCGCCTTCTTTTCCGCTTCTTTAATAAGTCTTGTGGCAATTCCTGTCCTTTGAAAAGCCGGATCAACCATCACTTCAGTAATGTACACATACTTTTCTTTTTGTTCAGGTGTTGTTTTTAACGTTAAACCAATCCAGCCAGCAACTTTCCCACCCTCTTCTGCCACAAATACATCCCAGTTATCGTACATTTTATAACGGGTAATGATATCCTTCTTATCCACACCCATTGCACATTTTTCGTCCCCCTGGGACAGAGCTTTTCTATTTCAAGCATCCTTTGATTATCGCCCTTATTAAAGGTCTGATCGAAACCATACCTGTCGCTTCCCTTCATTATTCGCCCTTCATACTCCATGATTACTCAAGTTTATATTACTCAAGTTTATTATTCTTTCATTTATATATGCAAATTTTGCATTTTAACTTTTAACGAAAGAAAAAATTTGCATATTTAAGGTATGGGACCCAATTTATAAAACCAGAAAGGGGAAGATGAACGGAAGATGTTAGCTTCTCAGTAACCCCTACAAAACAGTAATTGTAATAATAGCCCGGAGATTTTTGGAGTTTACTTCAAAATTGTCCTTGAAACTTGACTTTATTCAGAAAAGAAAATGTAGTGGAGGGAGGTTTAAATTATTCTCCCTTTATTATCCTTGCAATGTCGTCTCCGACATCTGAGGTAGTATTTTTGCCGCCCATATCGTAGGTCTTTACTTTGCCGTCCAGGATATTTTTCTGGATTGCATTGACTATGGTATCTGCGGCTTCCTTTTCTCCGAGCTGTTCTATGAGCATTGCACCTGCCCAGATTGTTGCGATCGGGTTTACCTTGTTCTGGCCCTTGTACTTAGGGGCTGAACCGTGGATGGGCTCAAACATGCTTGTGCCGTTCGGGTTAATGTTCCCGCCCGGGGCGAGTCCGAGGCCGCCCTGGATCATGGCTCCGAGGTCGGTGATGATGTCTCCGAACATGTTCGGGGTTACTACCACATCGAACCATTCAGGGTTTTTCACAAACCACATTGTGATAGCGTCAACGAAGTTGAAGTCTGTGGTAAAACCAGGATGCTTTTCGGCAACTGCGTTGAACTCTTCTCTCCAGAACCCGTAGATGTCGGAAAGGACGTTTGCCTTGTCAACAGATGAGACGTGTTTCTTCCGGTTTTCTGCAAGGTCAAAAGCGTACTCAATAACACGCTTTGTGCCCTCTTTGGAGATAAGGCCTATCTGGTATCCTATTTCTTCGCTGTCGGTCTCGATGTCGAGGCCGAACTTTGCGGAGTAAAGTGTCCTCTTGACTTCAAGGAGGTCTTTACTCGCTCCTTTTTTTGCCCTGCCGCCAATGCCTATGTAGAAGTCCTCGGTATTTTCCCTTACCACGACAAAGTCAATGTCTTTTGATGTCTTGTCCTTTATCGGGGTCCAGACACCCTCAAGGAGTTTTATCGGGCGCAGGTTAATGTACTGGTCAAAGTAAAAGCGTGCAGTTAATAAGATCCCCTTTTCAAGGACACCTGGGGCAATCCTCGGGTCTCCTATGGAGCCAAGATAAATTGCAGGGTAGCCGGATAATTCCTTTAAGGTCTCTTCCGAGATCAGCTCACCCGTTTCCAGGTAGTGGTCTGCTCCATGAGGATATTCTATCCATTCTACATCAAAACCAAATCTTTCGCCTGCAGCATCTATGACTTTTCTGCCTTCGGCGATGATTTCTGGTCCAATCCCATCTCCTGGGAGGACGGGAACCTTATACTGCGTCATGTTTATACTCCTTTCTAGTTTAGAGGCAAAACTGCCTTTTCAGTGCGAGATGTCAAACGTGGATCAGGATTTTTTCGGGACAGGCTTCCTGTTTTTCAGCGCTCAGAGACCAGCTTCCGGGCATATTCTATAAGTCCTCCCTCATCCACGATTTCGCGAACGAAATCCGGTAGAGGGGTTGCCTGATAGGTCTCTCCTTTTGTCCTGTTCTGAATGACCCCTGTTGAAATATCTACTTCGAGTTCATCTCCGTCATCTATTTTATCCGTATCCGGGCATTCAAGGACAGGAACTCCGATATTGATCGCGTTTCTGAAAAAGATCCTTGCGAAAGACTTTGCAATCACACAGGATACCTTTGACCCTTTAAGGGCGAGGGGTGCATGTTCGCGCGAGGACCCGCAGCCGAAATTACTTCCTGCAACCACAATGTCATTTTCATGAACATTTTTTGCGAAATCAGGGCGCACACCTTCAAATGTATACTTAGCAAGCTCTCCCGGGGTATTGAATATCAGGTACCTTCCGGGTATCACTGCATCCGTATCCACGTCATCTCCGAATTTCCAGGCTCTTCCTTTCATGAAATCACCAGTAATTTGCTGTAATTAAATGCTGTTGATTGATATAATATTCACAGCCTGTAACTCAGCTAAACTCACAGGTTTGAAGATCACAGGTAATATTTAAAATTATTTTCTGACATGATCAAAAAAAGGTTAACGAATGCTTAATAATTATTTACGTTTTACGCTATTTTGCCTGGAAATTCGGTAAACAGATGCTTATTTTAAAGTCCTGATTCAATTTATCTGAATTTCTCCGGGATTTGAATTTTTATTTCTTCTTTTTCCCTTTTGCAGGGGTCGAGTGCACTTGGCTCTCCTCCTCCGTGCCAGCTCCTTCTTGGGCGGATTCGGACCATATGGACAGATTCGGAATGGTCGTCAACTATCAATGCAGCACCCCTTTCGCTCCCCATTTTCTTCAGGTATGCCCTGAGGCTTTCCTGCATATAAAGGGGCCTGGAACTCTCAAGGGCGAGGATGTCGTCACTTGAGGTGAGGCGGTGGCAGATAAGAAGGTCGCTCTGCGAGACAACATCAGGGTGGAGGCTTGCAGGTCTCTGGGTTGCAAGTACAAGGGAGAGACCGGGCTGCCTTCCCTGCCGGAGGCATCGGTTTATAAGAACTTCGGAAGCAAGGCTTTCAGCTTTCGCAGGTACGAAAATATGGGCTTCGTCTATAAACAGCCAGACCATGGGGAATTCTTTTTCTTCTAATTTTTCCCCCATCTGTTTCTTTTCGTAGAGCCTTCTTGCCTCAAGCCGTTCTGCATAAAGCCTGCCTGCAAGAATCGACACTGCCGCAGCGCAGACGTTTTCGTTTTCAAGGGTGCTTACATCCAGGATTGTTGTCCTGCCTCCTGCTATCAATACTGACAGGGGCGTTCCTTCTTTGGAGAACAGACCCCATGATTTCACAGCCCTGAAATAGTTTTCAGCAGCCCCTTTTGATGCTGAATCCGATCTCTCGTCCAGAAATATCTCGTTAATAATATCTTCAAAAGAATACGGGTCTTCCTTCTCCCTCAGGGATTCGACAACTCTTACAAGCAGAATTCCAAGGGGAGAAACCTCTTCGACCCTGAGAATCCTGCACCACTGGCTACCTGAGAGTTCCCGAATTGAGATCGAAAAAGGCTTTACCTCTATGTTTCGTTTCTTATAAGCTTCAATATTCCCAGCTGGCACGAAAACCTCTATTTCAAGCCCTGCAGGAGGGAGTCCCCAGCTTTTCAGTCTTCCTGCTTCGGATGAGTTCGGAGTCCTCATCGTCCAGAAAATCCCCATAGTGTCGATAATAAGGGCTGCAAGGTTTCCTTTAACAGGCTCAGGAAGAAATGCAAGCTCCTCCAGCATGCAGCCCATTGTATAAGATTTTCCGTACCCTCTTTTTCCACAGATCAAAACGGCATGAGGTTTCAGGGCATCGAGATAAACGTCAGCTCCCCTTGAATGGTCGAGCGCCATATAGTTCCCAAGAAACAGAAGCCCTTCCCCGTTGTTTTCTTCATTACCGAGGACACGCAGTGTCCCGCCGAACTTTCCCCCAGACGCAGGTCTTAAATCTTTACTCTCTCTTTCGTGCATCACGTTTGTATCTGATAGAAAACTACTTAAAATAATTTATTCTGAACATGTAAAATAAAATTCTTAATTTTTAAGTTTCCCTCCACAGTGTTCCTTTTCAACTTTTTTAATCTGCCCTCCAGTATTTTTTGAGTAACGGACCTGTAGCTTCATTTTATGTTTTTATTTATATTTTTTACTATTAACTTGTTATTTTTTAATCATTTAACTTTTTAAAATCATATTTTTTTAGAAAAACGTTTCAATTTAAGATAAGTTTATGGCATGCTCCATCTGGATAGAAATATTTATTTATCTGCGGGATAAAAGTAAGTTATGCAGAATTGATACCTGAGTCTGCGCAGTTGTTAATATGATTACAAATTATATCGGGTCTCTCTGTCAGGCAAAAATACGGGAGAAGTTTTACACCTGGCAGACTGTTGTTTAAGGGGAGTCATGTTTCATGATAGAAGCAGCTATGCTCGACAAGGGCAAAATATCAGTAAGGGTCTACTGTTTTTATGGATAATCTGAGACAAGTCTGATAGCTGTGTCTGATAGCTGTATATCTGTAACAGCTTATAATTCACTGGAGTATGGTGGTGGGTAGTTGTGGATTCTCTTCAGAAAACTACAATGATAGATTTGCTTTTAAGGTCGGATAAAAGAAGAAAAATTTTGCTTTTTCTTAAGGAAGGACCAAAAAATATTGAGGAAATTACAGCGCTTCTTGGCTCTTCCTGTACTGCGGTTCTTCCTCAGATGAAAAAGCTAATCGAAAAGGGACTGGTCAGGCAGGAAAATAAAATTTACAGGCTTTCAACAGTCGGGATGATCGTTACTGAGAAGCTGGTTCCGCTTCTGGGAACTATTGAGGTCTTTGAAAATAACCTTGAATACTGGGCACAGAAAGACCTCACAGGAATCCCTGCTTTTTTGCGTTTGAAACTCGAGATGCTCTCCCAATATGAGGTAATCGAACCCCAGCTTAACAGGATGTTTGAGCCCCCAGAAGAATTTATAAATTCCCTCAAAAAATCCACGGAAATAATGTATTTTTCTTCTTTTTTTCAGCCCTGTTTCTCAGGTTTTGATCAGGATTTTTTAAAGAAAAGGACAGATTCTACTTTTATTTTTACAAAAAACTTTTTTGAACGGATCTCCAGCCCCCATTCTGAAGAATATGATGAACTGTTGCTCCCTGAGAGGGCGAATCTCTATGTATATGACGGCATATCTTCCCTGGTTTCGCTTACCGTGACCGAGAGGTTTATGGCGTTAATGCTTCTCAATAAAAAAGGAAAGCTCGATCAGAACCTTCTAATAAGTTCCGAAAGTGAGGCAATCGAGTGGGGTAAAGAACTTTTTATGTACTACAGAGAGATTTCTAAAAAGATTTATGGAGACAAAGCCGATCGCCTCCTCTCTGAAAAAATTATTCCCCCTGGAAAAAAATCAGGATATGGGACGGGTTCTGATCTGTTACAAATCTCCTGTTTAAGAAAAACGAAGTATAAAATGTAAATGAAGTAATTAACGTAACAATAATACATAATGTAACAATAATACATAATGTAACAATAATACATAATGTAACAATAATACATAATGTAACAATAATACATAATGTAACAATAATACATAATGTAACAATAATAAATAATGTAACAATAATACATAATGATAATAATAATAATAATAATAAATAATGTAACAATAGTAAATGAAGTAGAAGAAGCAAAAAATAGTTAAAAAGCAGAGTAAAAAAAGAAGGGCAATAAAACAGAGGAAATCGGTTTTGATACGCTAATTCCCCTAAAAATCAAATCTGAGTCAGTCAGATCCGAATTTACAAAAAATCAATTCCCTGAAAGCTGCTGAGGATTTTTCAGCAGATTCAGGACACCCGGAAGCTCAGGATATTATTTTATCCAGCTGGTTTTTCCGGACTGCCTCTTTGATTTCCTGCGCTATTCTCCTTCCGGTTGAGAGGTCTTCCTGAATAAGATCTGCATAGGGGGAACCTGAAATGTAAAGGTTCGTTCCTGCAACAATTCTGGCGGAAATCTCAAATACCTTAATTTCAAGCTCGTCAGTAAAAACAGTTTCAAGGCAGAAAGCCCCTATCATCCCGCCGAAAAGGCCAAGGGACTCTTCGACCACTCTTTCTCCAAGAGAGAAGATCAGGGGCAGGAGGGATTCCCTCGCAACAAGGGGCACGTTTCCTGTAACCACGTATGTCGGGCGAATTCCTGCTTCTATGAGTTCTCTGGGGGAACCGAGCCTGAAGATTTCATCAGCATTGGACTCTACCCTGCGGTCCATGCTGAGGAGCTCAAGGCTGCCTTCGCTTAATGTATACCCTTCGTTCCTGATAGGGGAGTAGAAGTAGTGAAGATAGTAGCGGGTTCCGGTAATGAATTCCTGAATCGTATATTTCTGGGTGCGGTCTACGAGCTCATCGAACTCTTCATAGGTTTTCGCAACGAAGAATCCTTTTCCTCCTTTTGCCCCGTCGTATTTGACCATTACAGGTCCGTTGATGTCTCGAGGGTCATCTATTTTTCCGGGCATATGGATCCCTGCTCCAAGCAGCCATTCCCGTTCCTTGCTCCTGTCTGATTCCCACTCCAGTACAGCCCGGTTCCCGAAGGTAGGTACAGCCATCTCTGCGAAATTTTCCGTACCCAGATACGCAACAAATGAACCGTGAGGAATAATTATTACATTCTTTTTCCTGAGCTCTTCAACTTTGTTCATTATGTCTTCATAGCTTTCGACAATAAGGTACTCATCAGGTTTTGCTCTGGGGAATGCCTCATAGAACTTGGGAGGTTTACCAACGCAGATCCCCATAGTTCTGAAGCCTTCTTTTCTCGCCCCATCAAAGATCTGGAGGCTTGAGTGAGAACAGACTGTTGCAATAGTGATGTTATCTAAATCGTAATTTTTCAGAAATTCAAGAACCTGCTGTTTTGTGATCATGATTGCTACCAGCGAAAAATTTAGATTAGAATATACAATGCTATATTTAAGCTTAAGGGCAGGATTCTATATATAAATATAGTAGTGGATCTATAATAACGCTCAGAAAATAAAACTTTATATTGAGATCGTTGTAAAGTACAGTATAGAGTACAATTAAAAAATACTGATAAAAAGGTTTTTAAATCAGGAAATAAGCATGAACGGGCTTGAAGATCGAGACGGTCTGTCTGAAACCGGTGAATCTCCCAGGGGTCCTGGACTCGAAGAGCAGGATAACAGGGTTCTTGTTCTCCCTGTAAATGGAGATTCAAGAAAAATTACTCAGATCCTCTCCAACGAAACCTCATTGAAGATACTTGAACTCCTGGGGAAGAAAAGCATGTCTGCAACGAATATTGCAGAAGAGCTGAAGCTTCCTCTGACAACGGTCAAATACAACCTTGATTCCCTGGTTGACTCCGACCTTATTAAAGTCAAACAGATTAAGTGGAGCCAGAAAGGCCGCCAGGTTAAGATCTATGAATCCGTGGAAAAACTGATTGTCCTTGTCCCTTCAAAAAATCCGATAGATAAACTCTCCATAATAAGCCTGCTGCAAAAATACATGGGAGTAATAGGTGCTGCAGTCTTTGCAGCTGCAGGAATAGAATACCTCTCAGCCTATCTGCGGGCAAAAAGTATCATCGATGCCACTGCCCCCCTGCGGATGGGAGTTACGGGTCCGGCAAACAGAACCTCTCCGGAAGCAACAATTATGGAGAGCTCTGAAGAAGAGAGCTTTAAGCCTGAAGCCGGAAGCCAGGGATCTGCTCTGGACGAGCATTCTATTGCAAAAGATGAAATCGTAAATGAGATCCCTGAAACAGTTGTAGAAGAACAGGAGGTTGAAGTAGCAGAGGAGGAATATCTGCCTTCGGAAACGGAGTCTACAACACTGGACGCTGATAGCGCTGAAATTCCTGTTCCCGAAGAACTGGAGTCGGGCCAGGGACTTCCCCCTGTTCCTCCCGAAGGGCTTACACATCTCGGAGGGATACACGGGATTTATGATTCACTTTCCCTTCATCCGGGGATCTGGTTCCTTTTCGGGTGCATCTTCGTGATATTTCTGGTAGTTGTAAGAGAAATCTATTATAAGAAAAAAACCAAGTAATCAGGGATTGTATGAGAGTCGCTTTAAAACTTGCATACATAGGCACCGAGTTTCATGGATCTCAGATTCAGCCTAGTGTTGAAACAGTGGAGAAAGAACTCTTCAAAGCTCTTCGGAACCTCAGGATTATAGAAAGCCCCAAATCTGCTAACTATATCTGCGCGGGCAGGACAGATGCGGGTGTTCATGCTCTTGGACAGGTTATAGCTTTTGATACGGACAGGCCAAACCTGGCAATTCCCAGAATCATAAACTCCGGACTTCCTCCAACCATATGGGTATGGGCTCATGCAGAAGTCCCCTACGATTTTGATGCCAGGAGGCATGCAGTTTCCAGGCATTATAGATACGTAATTAGCGGTGAAGGGTACGATATCTCAAAAATGAGGGAAGCTTCAAAACTGCTTCTCGGAACCCATGATTTCGAAAACTTTTCCAGATCAAACGGAGAGAAAAGTACGGTTCGTACCCTGGAAAGGATCAACGTCCGCGTGGATGGAGATATTACAAAGATTGACGTTGTAGGCAACAGTTTTCTCTGGAATATGGTGAGGAAAATAGTAACCGCCCTTTCAATGATCGGAAAAGGTGTACGTGACAATGACTGGCTGATCCAGATGTTAAATCCTGATATTTATGAAGAAGGTATTGAACCGGCTCCTGCCTATGGGTTGACCCTTATGGGAGTAAACTACGGAGAGGAAATAAACTGGATTGAAGATAACTACTCAATCCGAAGGGCAAGTGACCAGAACTCCAAGCGCATCCTCAGGTACAGGGTTATGGCTGAAGTGCTCGAGGAATTGATTTACCATGAGTAAATAACTTCATTTCCGTCTTCACTACTTTTTTTGCTTTTCCTATCAATTTTTTATCTTTATTCAGGTTCTGGCTCAGTCTCTGGCTCAGTTTCTCACTTTTTAATTATCTTTTTTTCTTTCCATTCTTTCATTCCTCCAGACAACTTCAATCCTCATCCTTCTGAAAAATTGTTATTATCCGTGTAAGGCTCCTGTGCACCCTCTGGACATATATTTCAAGGACCTTAAGCCCGGCTTTTTCCCCGTATTCAACTGATGCCTTATCAGAGACGACAACTGCAATTCCTCCGGGTTTCAGGACACGCTGGATTTCCGAAAGAGCACCCGAATATAACTCTTCCAGGGAACTGGCAAGAATTGCTGCCGACCTGCCGTAAGGAGGATCAGTAACAACTGCATCTATTGTGCAATCCTTCAGGGGAATTCTACAGGCATCCCCTTCCATCAAAAAATAGTCCAGTTCATAGGCTTCCAGGTTCATATAAGCCCCGAGGACAAGCTTTTCCTGGGCATCAATTCCCACAACCTTTGCGCCCACAAGCCCGGCTTCTACAAGTATTCCAGCAGTGCCGCAGAAGGGGTCAAGAAAGAGCTCTCCGGGCTTTATCCCGGATAAATTCGTAAGTGCACGTGCAACCCTTGGCATAAGCACACCGGGGTGGAAAAAAGGCTTGTTCTGGGGAGTCCTGGCTTCATATGCGCTCCTGTCTACAGAGGAAATCAGGGTTCCAAGTACTGCTTTTTCGCTCAGGATCAGCCGGAATTCCACATCAGCGTTTTTCAGGTTTGCCCTGAAACCTTTCCTGTAGATGCAGCCTCCAATCTTCTGTTCCAGGTACTCGCACGGAAAATCAACGTGGTGTTTAATTCTCTTTGCCCTGACAACAAAGCTTTCTCCTTCTTTTATGTATCCTTCGGGCTCAAAAGCTTCCGCAAGCTCAAGAATGGCTTCAGGGCTGTTTTCGGCAATTCCTACAACTTTCAGTATATGATGGGTCATTGCCAGCCTTTCGGTTATAGTGCATGTCAGAGTTCTTTCAATTTCCTCTTCTCTGCCTGCTATGTCCACTACAAGGCACTGGTCAACCCTGATGAAGGGCTTGAAATCAAGCTCCTCTATTTTGAGGCAGGCAAGGACTTCGGCGGCTGGCAGTTCTTCATGCTCTCCAGATAATTCAAAAGCGTATAACATGATAATCCGAAACGTGTTGATTAATGTTGATTAATATAGTTTGAAATAATCTTCAGTCAGTTCTAAACAGACGATGTCAGTTCACAGTAATGGTAATTCAAAATAATTTTGTGGAATTGAGGAACAGGAAACTGGATTTTATATAAAAGGCGTTAAGCCACTCTTATTCATAGTTTTATTTTTTGCTAACGAATACTGTTTTAATATGATTTTGATGTAATTTTATATAATTTTGATATAACTTTATATAATTTTGATATAATTTGATATGATTTTGATCCGGTTTGACATTATTCTGTATAACTTGATATAATTTTGAGTCGAAATCAAAAACGAGCTGTATATGTGCAAAAGCGGGCTACGTATACGTATAAGTAAAAATTTTCTGGACAGAATGGCCTTAAAGACCAATAAGAAACTCTAAAAGATCATTATCACAGGTCAGCTGATGACCAGCCTGTCAGAGTCCTCATAAGCTTCTGTAAAGCGGCTCCTGCCCTTCAGAACATTTTTTCCAGGGCTTCCCTGCCAGCCATCCCGGCTTCAACACCAAGATCTCTGGCAAACTTTGTGGCTTCGACAACAGTGGCTTCAAGCATGTCTTCAAAACTCTGAACGCCTTTTACCTTTGCAGCCGCATCCCCAAGGGCTTCTGCAGCGCTGACGTTGAGATAACCGCACATTAAAAATCCTTTTTCTGCTCTTATAACCAGAAGAGGATACTTCTGCATCTCAAATCGGAGGCCAAGAGCGCACCCGTTTTTAAGTGGAATCTGTTCTATGAGCATGTTTTTCTGAATTAGCCTCAAACAAGATTAACTTTTTGGACTCAGGCAGGGCCAGGGAAAAATCAGCCAGCTTTTTTAAGGATTTTTTTAAAAAAACCTTTGAGGCTCCCGGACTCTGACTTATCTCCGGTGTTCAATGTGCTGTTTTCTACTGTTCCGCTCTCGTTCTCTGCACTTTTATTCTCATTAGCTTCAATATCCTGCAGTTCGGCTTTAAAACTTTCATTTTCCGAAAGCCATAAGGTAATGTTTTTCTCAGAGTTGAAATTTCCCTTCAATACTGTACGCTTATTTTCAAACCCGAGGCTTTTGTTGTTAAGCCCCTCAATTCTCTCTGCGTCAAAACCTGATGGAAGAGTGATCGTGACATATGAATCTGGAGTTCCCATAAGCCAGATCTCTGTTCCGGTGCCGGCCTCTTCTTTGAAACCGTATATAACACTGGCACGGTTTATGATTGATGAATTTTTATAAGTTCTTCCGAGGGCTTCTTCGGGAATCCAGAACTCAATGTCTTTTAATTCAACAATTTCTGAGGTTGAATTTAGTTTTATATCAGGTTCTTCTTCTACGGCTTTCTTCATCTTTTCCCCTAAAAGGACTTCCATTTTCCGAATTTCCCAGGCATTAACAAAGCCGTCATTATTGCCTGTTTCTGCGTCTATAATTCTCCGGAATAAAACAGCTTCGTTATCTGTGGTTTTTTCGTCATAATCCCATGTTATCCCGTTTCTTTCCAGCGTTATATTATTGCCGGGAATAAAAGCTGCAGCACAGGGTTTTGCAAAAAGAACTGGGGAGAGAAGGGTCGCCAGTAAAAGACTGGCTAAGAAAAGATGATACAGTTTCAAGAATGTCAACTCTTTTTTCATTTTATTTGTCTGCCGTCCCGGTAACTTCTCATTTTTTCTGTAACTTATCTCCTCGTAAATTTATTTAGTTGTTACCTCACATCCGTCATGGGTTATTATGACAGTATGCTCTGCCTGGGAAACAAGCCCCCCGGCACTTTCAATAAGTACAGGATAGGAGTGAAGGATTCCTGCCCTTTCAAGCTGGATAAGTGAAAATTCGAGTTTATCTGATTTGAGCCAGCGTTTAGCGAAGGGGAGTTCCCTGTACTCTTCCGCCTGTTTAAGAACGTTTCTGACTGCTGGCATGCGGACAGGCTTTTTCCTTATGATGCTGTATATCTCAGCCCAGCTCCCGTCGTGTACAAGCCCTGTCCCGTTAGTTGCAAAAGGTTCGATTGCAAGAACATCTCCTTCCTTAAGGATGACCCCGCCTTCCACGTGTTTATTGGGCACTGAGGGGTTGTCGTGAGCTTCATATTGAGAAAGCCCGTGGCCTGTGAGGTTCATAATAGGACTTAAACTATAGCTGCGGATACTTTCTTCTATTGCAGTTCCTATCTCTCCTGTACTGACTCCGGGCTTAATAAGGTCTATAGCTGCTGCCAGGGCATCCTCAGAGGCTTTTACAATATCAGGATTGCCTGAAAGGTCCACAGTTATTGCCGAATCTGCTATGTACCCATCAACATGAACTCCAAGGTCCAGCTTCACCATATCTTTTCCAAAAACGTCCTTATCTCCTGCTTTCGGGGTTGCATGGGCAGCCTCCTGGTTTCTTGAGATATTGCAGGGAAATGCAGGTTTGCCTCCCAGTTCTATGGTTTTATTTTCTACAAATTCGGCAACTTCAAGCAGGCTGTTTCCTACTTTTATCATATCTGCAGCCTCAGCCCTGACAATTTTCAGGATTCTGCCTGCTTCTCTATACTTTTCAAGAACATCTTCTCTGTTGTAAACATTATCTGTCATATTAACCCCGCTTCAGGATGCGTTTATACAAATCCTGGGTATTTTCTGTTTATAAACAATATTATAGTTGTTTTTATTGCTTTATTAGGCCAGCAAGTCCGTTAATGAGTTTATATCTGTAAATTCTGGGTTTACTTTCTTTTTTGCTTTTTTAGTGCTTATTTTACGTAGCCAGGAGAATTTCAGGTTAATTTCCGGTTACAATTTATTCTTTTATTTATAAATAAGATTTTAATACAAATTTCTTTTCCAGCCGCGTAAGGTTCTTGCACCCTTCTTCAGTAACCAGTACCATATCTTCGAGCCGGATTCCTCCGATCTCCGGGTAATAGAGGCCCGGTTCGATAGTTATTACGTTGCCTGCCTCAAGGATAAAGCTGCTTTCTCCAACACCGGGCAATTCATGGATATCAAGCCCTACTCCATGCCCTGTGGAGTGTGTGAAGCCTGCTTTTGATCCGCTTCTGTAAGTGTGATAGCCTCTTGCTTCAAACAGGTCACAGACTGCAGTGTGTATTTCGGCTGCCTGAACTCCAGCTTTAACCATGGATAATGCTTTTTTCTGGGCTTCAAACACAGTCTCATACATTTCTTTCAGCTTTTCAGAAGCTTCGCCCCGTAGCACCGTGCGCGTCATGTCTGCAAAATAGCGCTTCTTCTTGCTTCTCGGAAAAATATCAAGAATAATCGGTGCATTTGCCCTGAGAGGTCCATCTGTAGTACCGTGGGGATTTGCGGTGTCCTCCCCGCAGGAGACTATAGTTTCTTCTGCTTCACACCCGAAATCAAGCAGTGTATGGTCAATGACTGAATTCACTTTAGCCCCGGTAAGTATTTCCCCTTCAACATAAAGTATGCCTTCTTTTTCTTCTGCTCCCTCTATCAGGGCAATGGCTGCCTCCATAGCCTTTTCTCCTGCCATCTGGGAGTATCTTATGGCTTCAAGCTCTTCCTGCCTCTTCACGCTCCTCATTTTTCTGAAAGGGCTTTTTATGGGCATAATGGTAAAACCCGCTTCTGTAAGATAGCTTGAATAAAAGACCGGAAAATCATAGGGGACTGCAATTCTTTTTACTTCTTCTCCTAGAAGCAGCTCTGAGATGCAGGCTGCATAAGCAATAGATGCATCCTTTTTCTCTTTGATTTTCTCGCGGTAGCCAAATTCCTGGGTTGTTTTTATATTTGAAATCCTTGATTCAATTTCAGCTCTCCCGCGCTCCATTTCCGAAATAAAAAGGATCTCTTTCCCGGCTCCTGTTTGCAGATACATAAACTCATCCGATGCCAGGAAACGGGTTACATAGTAAATGTCGGCGTTATGGATATCCCCTGTCATCAGGTAAGCATCTGCTTTTGCTTCTTCAAGGGATTTTTTTATGCTGAAGTCTGTAACTTTCATGCTGGGTAATTCTGATGTTTGTAGATAAAGTTGTTATCGTCAGCCGGCAGGCATATGTATGGATCTGCGTGTAAACTCAAATCCGGCTGGTAACAAATCTAATACTTAGTAACAAAGCCGATACTCAACAACAAATCTAATACTTATCAAGTCCTGATCTAACCTGAATGTTTTCCTCTCCCAGTATCGTTCTGGCTGTTTTTCAGGTTTCTTTTCGGGGTTTCTTTTATCTTACTGCTATCCGGTTTCCTTTTCTTTCTCCTTATTCATTTCATACTCCAGGAAAAAGAGCTCCTCAAGCATAGAGAAATAGCGGTCAAGGGAAGCTGTCATTTCGTCCGAAAACCTGAGGATGCATATGTATTTTCGTCTACCTCGCTCTCTTACCCATATCTTATCTTCTAGGTTTTCATCTTTTATCCCGGCGAAGATCTCTGCTACGCAGCCCAGAATCATCCTGATGCTTGATGTGAGATCCTTCCGGATTTTTTCTTTTTTGAACTCAATATAGTCGAGGGAAATGTCCGTACAAAGCTGTTCGCTTCTGTGTATCCAGTAATCATCGCGGTTGAGTTGCTCTTCAATAATATCCTGTACTCGGGAGGGCAAGCCCTCAGAGCTCGCCAGTTCACTCCTTTTGCCTTTGCAAATTTCATCATTCGTAGGGCAAGCTCCCTTTTTCAGCTGAGATATGTTTGGGCTCATTTCTCTCTGAATCCATTCCAGTGAGAAATTTTTAGTAGCCTCGATAAAAGTAAGGGCTTCCTTTTCCATTTTTTCTCTGGTAGTTTTTATCTCTTTACAGAGGGTGCTGACTCTGTCGGCTCCTTCCCCCGAGCGGTCCGAAGTAAAGGGTTCAATCCCCATTTTATTATCTCCTGTTCAGTTTTATTCCTCTATTCTTCTTTTTTAACATATTTTCTCTGGAAACTTGTTTTTTATTGGAGCTTTCAGAACTTCAGTTTGCCTCATTGCTGAGCTCTTGAGAATAGAAGGTTTTAGAAAACCAGGGAAATAAAACGAGGGGATAACAAAGAATTAAAAACTCAAATACAGGATCCATAGAAAGTACAGAAACCTGGGAAATAGAGGACTGGAAAATAGAGGACTGGAAAACAAAGGAACTATAGAAGAATCGGGGCTTCCCCAACAAGTTAGGGATTTCGGGATAAGGGGCTGACTTAGCATAGAGTAAACTCGAGTATAAGACTCTACTAAAAACCTGAATAGAAAACTTCTTTATTATAAAAACAATCTCGGGGCCCTAAAATTAAAAAATATTATAAAGTTTCCCAATTGAAAAAAAAGAAGCGCCCGGACCGGGATTCGAACCCGGGTCGGAGCCTCGACAGGGCTCCATGATAGGCCTCTACACTATCCGGACACTTCGGTCTTTTTAGATGCTGCTTTGCCCGCGTTGCGAGCAAACCTTAAATGTCTTTCCGATATATAAATGTTCCCGTTGACTGATTTCGATTCTGGTGAATGTTTCAGGTCCCGCCTCCCAGACTCGAACCGGGGACATCGCGGTGCCTGCGCAGAGATGTACGGGAGGTTGCCCGCACGAGCCGAACTACAGCCGCGCACTCTACCACTGAGTTAAGGCGGGACAATGATACTGAGCCAGTGCTTCATGTTGCTGCACTGCTTCAGTGCACCATCTCCATATATGGTGATGGTATTTATGTTTTTCGCTGGATTAAGTAAAATTCTTTACATTATTAATATATTCTCTATATGTTAAAAATAATTTTGTGCATTCTGGGGAATTTCTCAGGGATAAAAACTGAGTGTATAGAGATAATTACAGATGAAAATGAATGAATTAAAAGCCCCTCCAAGGAGATAACTCTGCTTAAACTGAGTTTTAAGACCACAAAGACCACAGAATCTTAAAGGACTGCTCGAAGACAGGTATAGAAAAAAGGTTTGAAAAGAACCCGAAGGTCCTTCTCGAGATTTTCTTATATCAAATTCTGTTTGTTTTCAGGTTCTGGTGTTATTAGAAGGTGTTCAGTTCTCCCCTGATAACCATTTCCGTAATCTTTGTCACATTGGAGAGCCAGTCATCAATTACCACTTCAGCTTCCGATTTTACGTTTGCAAAGGAAGTGCCTTCTTTTGGAATGATCTGAGCGCTTGCCACAAGAGGCTGGTCAATGGGCTTTCCTATCTGGGAGAGCAGTCTTATATAAACGTCCTGAACGTCCGGAACCTGTTTTACAATATCCCGGGCCATCTGTGTCGAGAGGAGGTTATAGATTTTTCCGATATGGTTGATCGGGTTCTTTCCGCTGGTTGCCTCCATACTCATGGGCCTGTTAGGTGTGATCAACCCATTGCAGCGGTTTCCACGCCCTACGGAACCGTCGTCTCCCATTTCGGCTGAAGTGCCGGTAACTGTAAGGAAGACGCAGCTTGCTTTCAGGTTATCTGCTGTGTTGACAAAAACATTCACGTTCCTTTCGGTATAGCGAGCTGCAAGCTCTTCCGTATAGGTCTTCATTTCCTGTGTCATGTTTATGTAACTGTCCAGGTCGTCAACGTATCTCCCTATCATGCCGCTGCATATGGTGAGGGAGATGTCATCCCCGTCCCTCAGTCCCATGACCTTCATGTCTTCTCCTATTGCAGGCATGCGGGACTTCAGGTCAGTAAGGAGCTGCCTCTCTGTGTTGTATACAATATTTTCAAGCTCAGAAAATGGGGCATGTCCAACTCCGAAAGAGGTGTCATTTGCCATCGGAACCCTATCTCTCTTAAAAACGTCTCTGAGGTCTGAAGATCCTGTCCCGAGTTTGCAGTCTATGATCACGTCTCTTTCGAGGTCCATATTCACCATGGTATTTCTCAGGTAGTTCCGGGCAGCTTTGAGGGCTACGGACTCTGTGGCAAGCTCTGCACCTTCGAATTCTTTAGTGGCTCTGCCTACCAGGAGCATGTATATGGGCTGCAGCACTTCTCCTCCCCCGAATTTCGGGCTGGATCTTCCGGCTACTATCTGGGTTTCATCAGTGTTGTGGTGGAGTACGGCTCCACATTTGGTTATGTATTCCCTGCATAGCGCTCGGCTTACGGCTTCGGCAAGTCCGTCCGATATGCTGTCAGGGTGCCCTATCCCTTTGCGTTCTACAAGCTCTATCTGTTGCTTCTCAATAGGGGTTTGCAAGAGCTCTTCCACTTTTATATTTCGGGCCATTTGGATCCTCTTTTTTCAAAATTATAGGTATTTTTATTTGTAGGTGTTGATATTACCGCTTTATTAATCTTTACTCTGTCGCCGTAATCAATCTACTTTCTTAGCATTAATTATAAATTAATTACTTATGTTATAACAACATTGATAATATTATTTATATGACACGATAGTCTGTTTCTATTAAATTACTAGGGCTATATAATGTTTATTCTGTATCCATTACTGAGGGTAATATTTTTTCTTTGAGTAAGCAAGCTTTATATTTCATTATCAAAAGTGGGTCCAATCTTTTTTCCAGGGATTTCCCAAACCCTCCGGAAATTGTCCATATAATGGACAGTGTTCTTCTTCATGGGAAGTGTTTATCTACATTTAGAGGTAAGCGGGAAGAAATTTTCATGAAAACCACCGTGAAGTCTATATTATACAAGGGTGTTCTGGATAAACGTTTTATACGGATGAGCTTACCGGGAAATTTCCCGTCAGATCACATATTTAGAGGACAGCGCAGATGATTCGCATTGCAATACCCAATAAAGGGCGCCTTTATGAACCCACAATCTCTATTTTTAAAGATGCAGGGCTCCCTATCAGCGGAGGAGCCGAAAGCAGAAAACTTTTTGCAAAAACTACAGACCCGGATATCCATATCCTCTTTGCCAGGGCTGCTGACATTCCTGAATATGTACAGGACGGAGCTGCAGACGTTGGTATTACGGGCATGGACCTGATTACCGAAAGAGGGGCAAATGTTGAGGCTCTTCTGGACCTTAAATTCGGGAGGGCGAATCTTGTGCTGGCTGTCCCGGAAGACTCGGACTTTGAAAAAGCACAGGACCTTGAAGGTAAAAAAGTGGCAACCGAGTTTCCTGAAATTACGAGGCGATACTTTGAAAAACTCGGAGTTAACGTAAATGTTATAAAAGTAAGCGGCGCATGTGACATGACCCCTCACGTGGGGATTGCAGATGCCATTGTTGATATCTCAAGTTCGGGGACAACTTTGCTTATCAACCACCTGAAGGCTATTGATATGGCTTTCTCTTCCACTGTCTATCTTATTGCTAACAAAGAGAGCCTCAGGACAAAAGAAAAAATCCTTGACATAAAAACAGCATTCGAAAGCGTGCTCAATGCAAAGAAAAAACGTTATCTTATGATGAACGTGCCTGAATCTTCCCTCCAAGCCGTAAAAGAGGTTCTTCCGGGAATGTCCGGCCCGACAGTGATGAAAGTTGAGTCCAGCAAGTTTTCTGAAGAATCAATACTTGCCGTTCATGCGGTTGTGGACGCGGACCTGATATTTACTATCGTAAACAGGCTGAAGAAAGTCGGCGCAAGAGACGTCCTTGTGGTCCCCATAGAAAGGATCATGCCCTGAATGAAAAATCTGAATAGCATACATAAAATACATAAATCACTGAAGTGAAAAAATATTCCTGTAAAATATGGAGATGTAGCTTTTTATGGTCTTTGAAGTAATACCTGCGGTGGACATGAGAGGAGGGAAGTGTGTACAGCTGGTACAGGGAGTGCCTGGCAGCGAGATTGTGTCCATTGATGACCCACTCGCAGTCGCCCTTGACTGGGTGAGTAAAGGAGCAAAAACCCTTCATCTTGTGGATCTTGACGGAGCAATAGAAGGGGAAAGAAAAAATTCCCCAATTATTGAAAAGATCGTCAACACCTGCAAGGAAAAAGGCGTGAGTATCCAGGTAGGAGGGGGCATACGGAGCTTTGAAGATGCAGCCTCGCTTCTTGAGATCGGTGTCTCAAGGGTAATTCTCGGAACAGCCGCCCTCCAGAACCCAGAACTTGTAAAGCAGCTCTCCAGTTCTTTTGGAAGTTCACATGTAAACGTTGCCCTGGATGCAAAGAATGGGAAAATCTCAATTAAAGGCTGGACCGAAGAATGCGCTCAAACTCCTGTTGAAATGGGCAGGAAATTTGAAGAGCTTGGAGCCGGTAGCCTTCTTTTCACCAACATTGACACCGAAGGCTTGATGCAGGGAGTAAACCCTGTTCCTACAAAAGAGCTTGTAGAATCCGTAAGCATTCCTGTAATCGCATCCGGTGGGGTAAGCACCCTGGAAGATATAAAAACCCTGAAAAAGACCGGAGCTGCGGGTGTTGTTGTAGGCAGTGCCCTTTATATGGGCAGGTTTACTCTGGAAGAAGCAATTAATGCTGCCCTTGGAGATATTTAATTATTTTAAAGAAAAGTGTGATGCTGTATGAGAATTAGCAAAATTTCCCGCAAGACGAAGGAAACCGACATTCAGCTCGAAATTAACCTTGACGGTAAAGGCACTGCAGATGTCAGTACAGGGATCGGGTTTTTCGACCACATGCTTGCTTCTTTCGCAAGGCACGCCGAGTTTGACCTTAAAGTGCGTGCCGAAGGTGACATTTATGTGGACGAGCACCACCTCATTGAGGATACGGGAATAGTCCTCGGAAAGGCTCTTGCCGAAGCCCTTGGAGATATGGCAGGAATCGCCCGTTTCGGGGAAGCCAGAATCCCTATGGACGAGGCTCTTGCTGAAGTTGCCCTGGATGTAGGAGGCCGCAGCTATCTTGTCATGAAAGCTGACTTTATCGCTCCCCAGGTAGGGCAGTTCAGTACCCAGCTGGTAAAGCACTTCTTTGAGACTGTCGCCTCAAATGCAAAGATTACCATACACGCCAGCGTTTACGGGGACAATGACCACCACAAAATAGAGGCTCTCTTCAAGGCTTTTGCTTATGCGATGAAAAGGGCTGTAAAAATTGAGGGCAAAGAAGTAAAGAGCACGAAAGGCACCCTCTAATTATTTTTAAATTCAGGTGTTTATAAATTCCGGTTTTCTTTCCCATTAGCTGGAACTGCACGCTTAAATCCTGACTCGCCACTCATTCGTAAAGATGAGCATTGACTCTTTCCTTAGCTGCCCTACAAGGCACAAGTTAGCTTTTTTTGCGGCTTCGACGCCGGAATCGAATGGCATGGCTTTTGTGGCGACAAGTGGAATTCCTGCACGGGCTGCTTTTGTGACCATGTAAGCGGGCTGCCTGCCTGTAGAAAGCATATAGTGTTGCGAGAGGTCGATCATCCTCAGAAATGCAGCCCCTACTGCCTTATCTACTGCATTATGCCTGCCTACGTCAACGATCTGAACTGCAAGCTTTCCTTTTTTATCTATAAGGGCGGCGAGATGGGTGCCTCTGGTAAGTTTGTATGTATCGGACTCAAGATAAGCTGTGCCTGCAAAAATGGATTCAGGGTCAAAAACGGCGTCTGAATTCACAAAAATTTGTTTTTCGGGTTCTCTTTCGGCTGGTTGGGGTGATTCATCCTGTATGAGGTGTTTTCCCTTTAGAGTCAGTATATAAACTTCATTGCCTTCCACCTCAACCCCTGCAATCTCTTTGAAACTGAGAATCCCTTCTGTAATCAGATGACCTACTGCAAGTTCTTTCAGTTCTAGCGGGGAGGCAAAAAGAGTCGTAAATGGTTTGCCGTCAAGAAAAAGTTTAACAGGACATTCCCTTGCAAGCAGCAGTTCAGTATCTTCAGCCCTGCCGTTGGAATGGATTCTTCTGGCAGGGTATGGGGTCGTGTATTTTTCAGGCATATGGATCTGGTTTTCTCGCTTTTTCTTTATAGCGAGTATGGTGTCCATATGCCTTTTTCTTTTCCGTTAGTTAAGGCGTACTGCAAGGTAGTCGATTTCTA
>Ga0265294_10002016_pt1 | contig 26901 bp, 26 predicted proteins | sample MunlanPumphouse3_FD_192504 | JGI IMG/M metagenome (GOLD analysis project Ga0265294, IMG submission 192504) | Groundwater microbial communities from a municipal landfill in Southern Ontario, Canada - Pumphouse #3 | ecosystem: Environmental > Aquatic > Deep subsurface > Groundwater | place... | reverse complement strand
AATTAAATCAAAATCTAATCAGATTAACAAAAAAAACAAACTCCTACTATTAGCCTTCTTCTTATTTTTTGGCGCAGCTATCTTGGAACTAATGATTAACGCAACAGGTAAATCTCTAATTTCGCCCTGGGAAGTAGTTGGCGCTCATTTCTTTTTCTTTTATGTCTTATCGCTAGTATCACTATTTTTTATCATCAAAGAAAATGTTCTAACAAAAAAAACAAATCTACTTCTTATTTCCATCCATCTCTTCCTTAGTCTCAGTGTTGCTTTAATTATCTATCGTCTCGGCTATGGCTTTGATCCTTTCATTCATCAAGGGGCCATGGAAATGATTGCCAAAGAAGGAGAAATTAATCCTAAAACACCATATTACCTAGGTCAATACAATTTAATTGTCTCATTAAATTACTTAAGCGGCATCTCAATTGCTTTTTTAAACAAAATTCTTGTTCCCTTACTCGCTGCATTTTTATTACCATCAACTGTCGCTAATTTACTACGGAAAATTATTAACCACTCAACAGAAAAAAAGGAATTAATAGTACACTACAGCACTATTATCGCGACTGCCTTAGCTTTTAGTCTTTTTATCGTTACTACTCCTCAGAATTTAAGTTATTTATTTTTAATTATCGCCATCTTCTCTGGCCTAGGAGAAGAAAGGCCCACCAAAACCCTAATTTTTGCCTTAGCAACGGCCGCCATACACCCCATATCCGGAATTCCCGCCTTCATTTGGAGTGGCTGGCTACTATTTAAAGCCTATAGACATCGCCTTTCTACTAAAGGACAAAAGATAATTTCAGCAACCTTGCTTTATCTGGGCGCCGTCATTATTCCCCTAGCCCTTTTTATTAGCAGTGGCGCAAAAATAATCAATCTAAAATTTTCTTTTAACAAAATTTTTCTCCCATTAAACAATATTATCAGCTACAAATATGCAGGAAGTGAAGACTGGCTTTTAAATCTTACCTATTTATTATTTAACAACTATTCCCTTTTGCTTTTCATTCTAATTATTTCTGGTATTATTATTTTTCAACGAAATCGCGGCGATTTGCGCGCTTCAAGCCTGAAAAACTATTCTTGGCGAGGATTGTTAAACGTTAATATTTCTTTAGTTATTGCCTATATTTTAAGTGTTCAAATAAATTTTCCTGAATTAATAAATTATGAACAGGGTGATTTCGCCAATCGCATACTGATTATTATTTTACTTTTTTTGTCACCCTTTGCTCTTATTACTATTGCCCAACTATTAAAAAAAATAATCCTCTACCATAAACCTGCGTTAAAAATATGGTTTTTGATACTTGCATTATTTTTTATTAGCGCATCTTTATATCTTGCTTATCCTCGAATTGATAAATATCATAATTCCCGCGGTTACAGCACCAGTGATAATGATATAGAGGCAGTTAAAACTGTTGCCGGAATAGCGCAAAATAATAAATACATAGTACTGGCAAATCAACAAGTTTCTGCCGCCGCTCTTAAAAGTTTTGGTTTTGATAATTACTACCCCTCCGAATATGGCCCGATTTTTTTCTATCCGATACCAACTGGTGGCACTCTCTATCAATACTATTTAGACATGGTTTATAAAAGCCCCAGCCGTGATACTATGCAACAAGCAATGGCACTAGTTGGGGCTAAAGAAGCTTATTTAATTATTAACTCCTATTGGAATGATAGTGGCAAAATTATCAAAGCAGCTAAATTAAGCGCCGATAATTATTTCGAAATTGGCAATAAAGACATCTTTATTTTTCAGTATAAAAACTACTAACGCTTTTCTTGATAATCCCAAATAGGCCCAATTACGATTATTTTTTGCCCCTCCTGTTGATGGACTATAGCCAATAACTTTAGTCTTCTTAAATCAAGTTCCAAGCCTCTTCGTGCTTGGGAATTGAATTTTAAAACATTATCATTGATGCTACTTTGACTAACTTGAAACTTCATTGCAAAATCTCTAATATTTTGTCCATCTTTTTCATTTAATTTCTCCCCTCTTAATTCTTTTTTAATAATATCACGAATCATATTTAAATCTTCATCAACAGCACGCATCACTTGAGCGGCTAAATTAGTTTCGCGATTTAAATTAAGCGCATGAAACATTTCTGAAACCATTTGATTGGTGGCCAATAATTCATTAACTAAATCAAGATTAGGCTCAACATAGGCATTCTCACCATAGTTAAAATACTCTCCCAAAGTTTGCCCCTCAAAAACTGGAGTAAGGGATAATTCATCAAGTGGTAGCTGAAGGTTAGCCCAAGCAGAAACAGCGCTATTAATTTCCCGCTTTTCCCACTTAGAAGATTGAGCAAAAATCGGCATCTTCTTCTTATCAGAAATCATCTTATTCATTTGAGAAATTGTAGTCCAATAATTAGAGGTGTGCCACATTCCATCTCTATCAATTTGGTCTTTTAAAATAGTTGCTTCACGCTGATAATTTAAATAACTAGCATTTTCTATAAAGACCTCATTATTATCAAGCGGTATTACTAGATTTGCAATATCTAAAGAAAAGCCGTTACAACGTACAATTTGATTAGATATTTCACAGGCGGTAAGATTGCTATCACCTACTTTTGTGCCAATATAATTTCCTACTGCCGGATAAGTTAAACGTTTAAAAATATAGTCATTAGGCCAATAAGGTCCAGTTAACATTTTAAAACCAAGCAATCTTTTATTAGCCAGGTTGTTTTTATCAATTGCCCCTCTTATTTCTGAAAAGTTATAGGCTAATAATTCTTCTTTTAGTTTATCCAAATTATCCATAGCTTCCGGATTTTTATCATCAAAAAGTACCTCTATATCATAGTCTTTATCAAAAACAGCAATTAAAGCATCGCGGAAATCAACATAATCTATTTCCTCGCGCAAGCCTTGAAAAAAAGCCATTAGTTTATAAATCATAGCCCAGCCTCCTTTTAAACTATCGCGATTAGAAAAATCTGTTGATATTAAGCTCGCTGCAATCATACTTAAACGCCAATCTTCTTGGTCAAGCAAACAATCTGAACAATTGCCATTATTATACTCTAAAGGAAATAAAGAGTTCAACCAAGTTGAAGCTAAATAAAAATTATTTAATTTAGCATCAGAGCGATAATCTGTCGGCACAGAAAATTCCTTATAATCACGGACATAAAGAAGATTAGGAGACTTAGCGGTCTCACGGGCTGCTCGAATAAGCTGGACCTCTCTTAAAACGTCATCACGTAGATAAGGTGGAGGATTAAAGTAAAATGTTTCAACATCGCCTTCGGTAAACTTTGTTTTATCCTCAATCGCCCCTTTTATCGCAATCTGATCAGGGGCCGGTTTCAATAACTCCAGGGAAACCGCAAAAAAGGCCATTTCCATTCTTTGTCCTTCTAAAATAGCATCATTTACATTACCAATTGCTGCTAAGCGTGATTCATAACGATTTTTTGATATTTCATAAAGCTCCTTATTAATTCGCCAAAGATTATCATAAAAAACAGTTTCTTCTATGCCCTTAAACACCTGTTTGAACATGTTCTGTTGATAATAAACTAGAAAATCAGAAGTTATTAAAAAAGGAATTTGCCTTTCTTCTAAACGACTATATAGACCATAGAAATCATTTGCCTCATTTAACCAAGGATTTTCTAATATTGCAAAACCGTCATTATTTAAATCATCAATAACTGGATCTAAGTTTATTTTTCGAGAAAGATCGTAATAATTCATGCCATCAATTTTAACATTAAGTGGCAATTCATAGTCATCTATATTTAAATTAATATCATCCTTTATTGGTTTATAGAAATCAGAAAATGACAGATATTCAATTTGAGCATCACTTAAATTAGAGTATTCGGTATCAGTATCATCATTTTCTCCTTCTCCGTTCAAATTGGGCAGGGTGGCATTTTCTGGGGCCACATTTTCAACTTCATCATTTTCATTAATAACAATGGGGTCAATTTTTGCCTCTTTTTTTTGTATTATGATAAAAATTACTAGACCAACAATGACTAATAGAGAAATGCCAGCAATTAAAAATAACCACTTTTTATTATTACGTGGTGGCTCATCATTTGAAGTGACATATTTCGACTCTTGATTAGAATCTATAATTGTAGCCTCATCAGAAAACATGTTTTTTTATTTTAAATACTTATACTTATTATTTAAATGCTCTTGATAAGTTTTAGCGTAATAAATATTTCTTCCTTTTAAATCGGTAAGAAAATAATTGTAATCGCTTTCAATTGGATAAATAGCTGCCTCTATTGCTCTTATCCCTGGATTACAAATTGGAGTCGGCGGCAAACCTCTGTATTTGTAGCTATTATATGGCGTATCGACTAAAAGCTCTTCTCCGCTATGCGCTGGGTTTGTATCTTTAAACCAGTACGATAAAGTCGCGTCTGATTCAAGCGCTTGACCAATTGCTAGCCTACCCCAAAAAATACCTGACACAATTCGCGCGTCCTTATTTTCCGGATCAGAATAATCTATTGGCGCCTCTTTTTCTATCAATGAGGCCATAGTAATTATTTCATATATACTTTTGCCCTGACGAGCAATCTCTTCCCTTAATTCTGGTCTTAACTTTTTATCAAAATTCTCCAGCATCTTTACTATCACATCTTCAGTATTAGCGGAAGCATAAACACGATAAGTGTCTGGAAAAAGAAAGCCTTCTAAGCTGTAATATTCTGGCTTATCTGCTAAAAAAGCGAAACGCTCAGAAAAATCCATCGGATACGTGCCCCCTTTGCGATAATCAACCTTTGCTTTACCCACTAAAGAATTAAAATCAGATTCTGCAAAACCAAGTTCAACTAAATAGTCTCTAACATCTTCTATTGTCCAACCTTCTAATATCTTTAAAGTTTTCTCTTCTTTATAAACTATAGGACTAGGGGCCTGTCTTTGTTCGCGTTCGCTTATCATGTCAGTGATAAAGCGTGGAAACATTTCTTTATTAGGCCTGATAAAACGATGATATATTAAACGAAAATTCACAACAATAATAAGAATAATCACTAATCCCAAAAACCAAAATATTTTTTTTCGACTAATTTTCATTATATTAATTTTATTTTTTTATTTTCTTAGTTGCCGCTGCCTGTGCAATCATTTTCGAACTAGCTCTGATTTTACGCCCCAAGCCATCAACCATTTTTATTCCCATTTTTTCACATATTGGATACTCTGGCACATCATTTATATTTTTTCTATCTCCACCATTGGCAAAAATGTCAGGATTAATTATTTTCAAAGATTTACATACTGACTTATCCCTATCTACAGCTAAAAACACCTCATCAACATCACGCAGAGCCCCTATTATTCGAACTCTATCAGCCGCTGACATAAAAGGGACGCTTCCTTTGATTTTTACCTGATAATCATTATTAACAATCGCCACTAATTTATCACCCAATTTTTTGGCTTTTTCTATCATTTCTATATGCCCCACATGAAGTGGGTTAAAATAACCGGAAACAGCAACTACAATTGGTTTCTTTTTTTTTATTTTTTTAGAGTTTATCATAATATACTAACTATTTTATTATTGATTTAATTATAACAAAAAATCACTTAAATTAAAACCAAAAAAAGACCTGTTTAAAAAGCAGGTCTTTTCCGATATTCTTTATTTTAATCTACATCATGCCCAAGCCCTCCATGCCAGTTCCCGCTGAATTTGATTTTTCCTCAGGGTTATCAGCAATAACCGCTTCGGTTGTTAAAAACATCATTGCCGCTGAAGCTGCATTTTCTAAAGCTGATCTTACCACCTTGGTTGGATCAACTATACCGGTTTTAATCATATCTACAAATTCTCCAGTAGCTGCATTGTAACCAATTACCTCTTTCTTGTTTTTATTCTCTTCAATCAATCTTTGTAATATCAAGGCGCCATCAACACCAGCGTTACTTACAATTATTTTAATTGGTTCTAATATTGATTGGTTAACTATTTTCTCTCCCACTGATAATTTACTTTGATTTTTTAATTCCATCTCAAAACCAGCAAAATCTTTTCCATAACAAGCAATCGGTAAGGAAAGGCCGCCTCCTGGCACTATCCCCTCTGCTACAGCCGCTTTTGTGGCATTTAAAGCATCTTCGATACGATACTTCTTTTCCTTCATTTCTGTTTCAGTCGCAGCGCCCACTTTAATAACTGCCACTCCTCCAGCTAACTTGGCTAATCGCTCTTGTAGTTTTTCCTTATCAAAATCTGATTCCGCTAACTCTTTTTCTTTTTTAATGTTTTCAATACGATTTTTTATATCTTTCTCATCTCCTCGACCATCAATTATGGTTGTACTTTCTTTTGAAGATACTACTTTTCGCGCTTGGCCCAAATCAGTAATTTCAACCTTATCTAGTTTTAAGCCAAGCTCTTCACTAATTAACTTAGCCCCTGTTAAAATTGCGACATCCTCTAACATTGCCTTACGTCGATCGCCAAAGCCAGGCGCTTTAATTCCCAAAACATTAAACGTTCCTCTTAATTTATTTAAAACAAAAGTAGTAAGCGCCTCACCTTCAATATCTTCAGCAATAATTACCAAGTCTTTTTTGCCTGATTGTACTACTTTCTCTAAAAGAGGTAATATCTCTTGAACAGCCGCAATTTTTTTATCGGTTATTAAAATATAAGGGTCACTCATTTCCGCCTTCATGTTATCCTGGTTAGTAATCATGTAAGGTGAAATATAGCCCTTATCAAATTGCATGCCTTCAACTATTTCCTTTTCAACGCCAAAAGATTGTCCTTCTTCAACTGTAATTACACCTTCTTTACCCACGCTTTCCATTGCCTCGGCAATAATTTTTCCAATCTCAGTATCATTAGCCGAAATAGAAGCAACTTGAGCAATTTCTTCAGGCGAAGAAATGGTCTTAGACATTTTTTTTAGTTCAGAAACAATTTTTCGAACCTGTTTTTCTAAGCCCTGTCTAATCTCTATCGGATTAACTCCAGCAGAAACCAAACGCATACCATTATTTATCAAAGCTTGAGCTAAAACTGTGGCTGTAGTAGTCCCGTCACCAGCAGCATCATTGGTTTTTGCGGCCGCTTCTTTAATAATTTCTGCTCCAATATTTTCAAATTTATCCTCTAATTCTATTTCTTTTGCCACCGTTACCCCATCTTTTGTAATTATCGGCGCGCCATAGCTTTTGCCAATAACCACATTGCGTCCCTTTGGCCCAAGCGTTACTTTTACCGCATTGGCTAATTTATCCGCTCCCTGTTTTAAAGATAATCTCGCTTTTTCATTAAAAATAATTGTTTTTGCCATATATTTATAGTTTATTTTTTATAAATTTAATTATCCTAAAATCGCTACTATGTCGTTTTCACTTAAAACAAGATAGTCTTCATTTTCAATTTTTATCTCATCGGGTGAATATTTTTTAAAAATTACCTTATCGCCAACTTTTACCGACATCTTTATAAGATTTCCTTGTTCTGTCATTTTGCCGGGACCACAGGCTATGATTTCTCCTTTTTCTGGTCTTTCTTTTTCATTGGTTTCAGGCAAAACTATTCCTGATTTAGTGACTTCTTCAACCTTTAATGGTTTAACAATTACGTTGTTAGATAATGGTTGTACTTTCATATTTTTAGCTTAAATTAAATAATTTATATTAGCAATCAAGACCATTGAGTGCTAATTCTGTTATTATTTTAGCCCTTTGCCATTAGTCTGTCAAGATATAAGCCAAAGCCTTTATTTATTATTAAATTTTAGGTAAAATTAAAATATAACAAAAAAATATGACAATTTTTCAATCTATTATTCTTGGATTAATTGAAGGCCTAACTGAATTTTTACCCATCTCTTCAACCGCCCATCTTATCATTGCCTCAACTTGGTTAAAAATTCCCGAAAGCGAGTTTCTTAAAAACTTTCTAATTTCTATTCAACTTGGCGCCATTTTATCAGTAGCCGTTTTATATTTTAAAACCTTAATCAAAAGTCCGCGCCTGATTCTAAAAATTGCTGCCGCCTTTATCCCTACCTCTATTATTGGACTTGCTTCCTATAAATTAGTAAAGAATCTATTTATGGAAAGCTTATTTATTATTGCTATTGCTTTAATTGTCGGTGGTGTAATTTTAATTATCCTTGAAAAAAGATTTTCTTTAAAAAATAAAGAAAAAAATGAAGCCGAAGGGGGGCTGGCAACCATAAGTTATAGGCAATCAGCTCTAATTGGTATATTTCAAGCCCTAGCGGTTATCCCTGGAGTTTCTCGCTCCGCCGCCACTATCATGGGGGGATTATCACTTGGTATAAGCCGCAAAAATATAGTCGAATTTTCCTTTTTACTAGCACTACCTACTATGGCTGCTGCTACCGGTTATGACTTATACAAATCACCACCAGCATTTTCTCCGGAAGAAATTACTGTTTGGATAATCGGTCTTATCGTTTCTTTTGTAACCGCAATTTTAGGGATTAAATTTTTCCTTAAATTTATTAAGAAAAATAATTTCATTTCCTTTGGCTGGTATCGAATTATTATTGGTTTAATTGTCTTAAGTTATTTATTTATCTAAAGACGAAAAAAAAGAACTTCTTATAAGTTCTTTTTTTGTTACATTCTTATATATTTTTTAATCGACGCCAACGCTTCAATGCTTTTTCACGAGCTAAAGCTGACTCCAACTTGATTGCAACTTGCGACAGGTCATAATGATCATCGGTTTCTGCTTTTATCTTTGCTTGTTCTGCTTTCTTTCTTGCCAGCAATACTTTTTCCTCATTAAGCTCAAAGGCTCTTTCCGCGCTATCTGCTAAAATTACAATCTTATCACGCAAAACCTCAATAAAACCACCGGAAATAGACATGATTTCTGTTTCCCCATTTGCATCACGAGTTTCAATTACACCTGGTTTTAGAATGGATACCAAGGGTATATGATCAGGCAAAACGGTTATTTCGCCCGCCTTGGTAGGCACAGTTATTTGCGTAATCTCCTGCCTTAAAACAACCTTCTGCAAAGTTACAATTTCAAATTTAATTGTTTTTTTAGCGGCCATAGTAATTATTTATTCTTTCTTATTTTTCTTCTAAAGCAAGATCTTCAATTGCGCCCTTCATATAAAAATCATCTTCCGACTTAGCATCATGCTTACCTTCTAGGATTTCTTTAAAGCCTTTAATTGTATCCGTTAACTTTACATATTTACCAGAACGACCGGTAAAAGCTTCAGCTACAAAAAAGGGTTGTGATAAAAATCTTTGCACTTTTCTTGCACGCGCTACAATTACCTTGTCCTCTGCTGATAACTCTTCCATTCCTAAAATAGCAATAATATCCTGTAAATCTTTATATCTCTGTAATATTTGTTGCACCTCTCGAGCTACTTCATAATGCTCTTGCCCTACCACCTTTGGATCTAAAATAATAGAAGATGATTCAAGAGGATCAACAGCTGGATAGATACCAAGCTCTGATAAAGAGCGAGATAGCACAACAGTTGAATCAAGATGAGAGAAAGTTGTTGCGGGAGCAGGATCAGTTAAATCATCAGCTGGAACATAAACTGCCTGAATAGAGGTAATAGAGCCATTTTTAGTTGAAGTAATACGCTCCTGCAACTCACCCATTTCCGTTGATAAGGTTGGTTGATAACCCACAGCTGAAGGCATGCGCCCTAACAAAGCCGACACTTCAGAACCGGCCTGAGTAAAGCGGAAGATATTATCAACAAAAAATAAAACATCTTGTTTTTTTTCATCACGAAAATATTCGGCAATTGATAGACCTGTTAAAGCAACTCGGGCACGAGAACCTGGCGGCTCATTCATTTGTCCAAAAACCATAGACACTTTTTCTAAAACACCGCTTTCCTTAAACTCATGATACAAATCATTGCCTTCGCGAGTTCTTTCACCAACACCAGCAAAAACAGAATAACCACCATGTTGAGAAGCGATGTTGTGAATAAGCTCTTGAATAACAACTGTTTTGCCAACACCAGCGCCACCAAACATTCCCACTTTTCCTCCCTTGACAATCGGACAAATTAAATCAATAACTTTAATGCCAGTTTCTAAAATTTCAATATTATCTGATTGATCAACAAATTGAGGGGCTTCACGATGAATCCCATATCTCTTTTCAGTTTTTGGATTTTCTCCACCATCAACCGTCTCTCCTAACACATTAAAAATTCTTCCCAAGGTTTCTTCTCCCACAGGAACGCTAATTGGTCCACCAGTATCTCGGACATTTAAACCACGACTTAAGCCATCAGTTGATCCCATCGCAATTGTTCTTACAACATTTGATCCAATATGCTGCTCAACCTCTAAAACTAACTTATTACCGTTACAGTCTACTTCTAAAGCATTATAAATTTCAGGAAGTTGGTCAGCAAAGTAGACGTCAACCACAACGCCAATGACCTGCTTTACACTACCGATGTTATTTTTTTTCTCAGACATATTTTTAAATTCTTATTAATCTGCTAAAGCATTGGCGCCCGCACTAATTTCTGCAATTTCTGCAGTAATGCTCGCCTGTCTTGCCTTGTTATAAAATAAATTTAATTCCTTTACCATATCAGTCGCCGCCTCAGTTGCTTGATGCATAGCTGTCATTCTAGCGCTATGCTCAGACGCATTAGACTCTAAAAGTGCTTGATAAATTTGAACTGCTAAAAGTCGAGGTATCATTCCATCCAAAACTTCCTCTGGACTAGGTTCAAAAATATAATTATAGCCAGAAGAGGTATTTAAATGTTTTTTTTCTTTCTCTGCTAATAATTTTTTATTAACACTAATTTTTTCATCTACAACTATTCCCAAATAATCATCTTCAACATCAATATCAACTGGTAGAAGCTGTTTCATTCGTGGTATCTGCTTAACTGCACTAACAAAATCAGTGTAAGCAACAAAAATTTTATCATACTTGCCACTTATAAAATCAGCAATCGCTAAGTTAATAATTGGCTCTATTTCCGTTGTCTCTGATATTAAATCATCTTTTGGAAATTGGGCAGCCACCTTATATTTTTGACCATAAATAACTTCCCCCTTTTTTCCTACTAAAATAAATTCAATCGGCACTTCGCTGTGCTTTTTAATAGAATCTTTTACCTTATTAATAATCGCGGAATTATAGCCACCACACATTCCCCGGTTTGAAGTAATTAAAATAACCGCCACCTTATTAATCTTGGTTCTTTTAACTAACAAGGGGTGTAAAGTGTTAGAATCTGATTGCTTTATATTTTTAGATAAATGCAAAACCGTCTCCCAACTTAAATTAGCATAAGTTCGTGTTTTTAAAACCATCTCCACCGCCTTTCTCATTTTTGACGCCGCCACCATTTCCATTGCACGAGTAATTTTTTTTGTGCTACTTATTGATTTAATGCGTCTTTGTATTTCTTTAGTTTTAGCCATACTAACTTAGGTAATCGAGCGTATCTTTATAGTTATTAATTGTATTTTTGAGCAAAGTTTCCATCTCTTCATCTAATTCTGTTTTTGTAGCAAATAATTTTTCTAGCTCACCACTGGTTTCCGCTACTTGATACAATCCCATTTCAAATTCACGCACTCTCTCAACTGGGACATTATCCATAAAACCGTTAATTAAGGCGTAATAGATTAAAACCTGTTTATATATTGCCAGTGGTTGATACTGATCTTGCTTGAAAACTTCATACAACCTTTTTCCTCTTTCTAACTTACGTGAAGTTTCCTCATCTAAGTCTGAGCCAAACTGAGCAAAAGCTGCCAATTCTCTAAACTGTGCTGCTTCAAGTCGCATCTTACCCGCCACTTTTTTCATTGCCTTCACTTGAGCGCTAGAGCCAACACGAGAAACAGAAAGACCGGCATTAATCGCTGGCCTATTTCCTTTATAAAATAAATCGGGTTCAAGAAAAATTTGACCATCAGTAATGGAAATAACATTGGTGGGGATATAGGCAGAAATATCACCCGCTTGAGTTTCAATAATTGGCAGCGCGGTAATTGAACCGCCCCCGTTTTCCTTATTTAATTTACAAGCTCGTTCCAATAATCGAGAATGGAGATAGAAAACATCTCCTGGATAAGCTTCGCGTCCTGGTGGACGACGGAGTAATAAGGAAATCTCTCGATAAGCCACAGCGTGCTTTGACAAATCATCATAAACAATTAAAACATCATCTCCTTTAGCTAAAAAGTATTCTGCTACCGCACAACCAGCATAAGGAGCGATATATAAAAGTGAGGCTGGGTTAGAAGCACCGGCTAAAACAACGGTAGTGTATTCCATCGCTCCAGCTGCTTCTAATTTTTTTACAATTGTTGATATTTTAGATTCTTTCTGACCAATCGCTACATAAACACACTTAACATTTTTACCCTTCTGATTCATTATAGTATCAATTGCGATTGCTGTTTTTCCAATTTGACGGTCACCAATAATAAGCTCACGTTGTCCCTTGCCAATTGGCACCATCGCATCAATTGCTTTAATACCAGTTTGCAAAGGCTCATTTACTGACTCTCTTGTAATTACCCCCGGCGCGATTTTCTCAACGGGATATGACTCTTTAGTCTCTGGTTTCCCCTTACCATCAAGTGCCTCCCCTAAAGGATTAATTACACGCCCTAATAAAGCTTCCCCTACCGGAATACTTAAAATTTTCTTTGTGCAAACAACCTCATCATTCTCTTTAATATGCTCACCTTCACCTAAGATAATTGCTCCTACTAAATTATCTTCCAAGTTTAAAGCGACGCCCGCAATTTCTCCCTGCTTACTTTTAAATATTAAAATTTCACTCATCATCGCTTCACGCAAACCTGATACCAAGGCAATACCATCAGCAATTTTTAAAACGCGCCCCACGCTCTGTTCTTTAAGTTCAGCTTTAAATCCGGAGATCTGTCGCTTTAGCTCTTCAATGATGAAATCTTTTTTATTCTCCATATGTATAAATTAATTATTTAAAGTCCTTTTAAAATTTATTAGATTTTGTTTTATGCTACCGTCGATTATTTTATCACCATAACGAATAATAAATCCTCCTAAAATCTCAGGATCAATTGTCTCCTTTATATTAATTTTACTCAACTGGCTTTGTTTTTTTAAAAAATTAGTAATAATATTTTGTGATTCAGCACTTAACTTTCTGGCGCTAATTATTTCAACCTCCAATTCTCCTTCTTCTTTTTTTATGTCCGCCTGCAATTGCTCCACAATTTCAGTGAATCGATGCCCATCATTGTTTTTAGCAACTAGAGCGACAAAGTCAGCAATTATCTTTTTTGCAGCCGTTGGTTCACTATCAGCTAGTAAATCTTTAAGGGCTTGAGCGTATTGTAACACACTTATTTTCATACCTTTTTAGGCTAAATCTTTTACAATTTTTTCTATTATTTTCTTATCAGACTCGTTATCCATTTTTTCCTGCAAAAACTTTTCTAAACTAACAATTAATAAAGAAGAGATTTCTTTTTTTACATCATTCATTAATCTGTTTTTTTCTTGAACTATTGCCTCTTTTTCCTTGTCAGTTTGTTTTTGTATATCATCCTGCGCTTTGTCTACTATCTCTTGGTATCTTCCCTCTGCTTTTTTCTTCGCCTCCTCAATAATTAAGCCTGATTCTTTTCTCGCCTGGGAAATAATCTCCTTGCTCTCTTCCATGGTAGTCTGCAGACGAGTTTCTGCTGCCTGAGCATCAGCTACTCCTTTTTCAATCTTTTTTCTTCTTTCTTCAAGCATGTTTAATATCGGGCGATAAGCAAAGCGCCACAGTACTAAAACTAAAATAGAAAAATTAACAAATTGTGCTATTAATATTCTGACATCAAGACCAAGGGCCTGTATTAGTCTATCCATAAAAAATAAAATTAAAAAACAAAGTAATCTAACTCTTTGCTACAAAGAGTTAGACCGTCATTACTTTCTAATATTAACCAAATAAAATAATAAGAGAAATAACGAGAGCGTAAATCGCTGTTGATTCTGTAATCGCCATCGAAACAAACATCAAAGGCGTAATCTTTCCACTTGCTTCAGGATTTCTACCAATTGCCTCTAAAGCCTTAGAAGCGGCGATACCTTCACCAATGCCGGGGCCAATAGCACCTAAACCGATTGCTAGCCCAGCGGCCAAATACTTAGCTGCTTGGATTTCCATAATTTTAAAATTAATTATTTTAATTATTCTTTATCATTTTTATATATTCACCTTTTCTTCTGCTTCAACTTCCATTTCTGACGCCATAGAAATAAAAACTAGAGTTAAAACAGCAAAAACAAAAGCTTGGACAACGGCTGTTAATAATCCTAAAAACAAAAACGGTAAGGGTACAAAAAAGGGCGCTAAAAATAACATAACGGCACCCAATACTTCTCCCGCAAAAATATTCCCAAATAAACGAAATGACAATGAAACTATTTTAGCAATTTCACCAATTAAGTCCATTAAACCAAGAAAAAAATTCAAAGGGCTAGTGATATTAATAAACTTTTTTAAATAAGCAAAGGGGCCACTAACAACAATTGCTACTATTTGAATGGTAATAACAGTGATTATAGTCATCATAAATACAAGGCCATAATCAGCCACAACGGATCGAAAAAGGGGCACCATCAGCTCACCGTTATTTATAGATACTGCTGCTTGGCCCGGAATATATGCTAATAAATTACATATTAAAACTAAAAAAAATTGAGTAGCAACTAAAGGAAAGATTCGTTTCGCTTTTTTACCCTGACCAATTATTGATTCGGTAAAATCATAAGCGGCAGAAATTAACATCTCAATTATATTTTGCACCTTGCCCGGTACTAATTTTAAATTTTTTCTTAAAAAAAATGAACCGATTATTAAGGCTAACCACACCCAAAAAAACCAAAAAAAAGTATTGGTAATTGGCCATGACCCGATATAAAAAAGCACCTCTGGCGCTAAAGAAATGTTTAATCCCATACACCTTAAACTAGCCTATAAACTAGATAATTTTTTGTTTAATCAATCCCCTTTTCCGACTCAGTCTCTTTTTCGTTAATTTTTTTAGAAATTATTTCTTGACGATAATTGTCCATTAGTCTATTAATTTTTTTAATCTTTTTAAATAATAGTACATTTGTAACAATAAAGGCAAGCAGAATGCTGCCTAACAATATCCAGGGATAAGTTCCCAATAATTTATCAAGTAATAAACCCGTTCCGCCAATAAGCAAAAGCGGGCCAAGGATGGACCCTAAACTATACATCGCACTAGCGACCACTATTTCTCTTATTGTTTTTTTATCCATTATTAAAGCAATTAACAAACAACCAACACTATATTTTATAATTCACTCCAGAAAAAAAGTCAAGGTAAGAAAAAAAATTAAATAAATTATTAAATTCTAAATAAATTTCGAGCTGTAGCAGTGGTTTTCTCTGCCACCTTCTCCATTTTTATTCCTTTAATATCAGCTATTTTCTGTGCCACATATTGCACCAGTAAAGGCTCATTTCTTTGACCACGATATGGTTCTGGGGTCATATAAGGAGAGTCCGTTTCAATCATCATTCTGTCAAGAGGAGTTTTACGAATTAAATCATCCCAATTACGAGAAAAAGTAATAAGGCCAGTAAAAGAAATGATAAGCCCTAGATTAAAGTATTTCCAAGCTAAGTCTTCGTTACCAGAAAAACAATGGAGCACGCCCCAAGGACGGTTTGTGGGTAAAAGATGTCCATATTCCTTTTTAAAGTCTTGTAACATTTCCAATAGATCATCATGGGCCTGACGACAATGAATTATAACCGGCAAATCAAGATTGCGCGCTAAAAAAATCTGAGCAGCAAAAACTTCTTGCTGTTTTTTCTTTAAATCATTTTGATTTTTAGCTGGATCAAGATGATAATAATCAAGACCAATTTCGCCAATTGCTACAACTTTTTCAAACTTTGCTAACTTCTCATAACTCCCATAATCAAATTCTTCACTTTTTAAATTTGTTTCATATTCATCACTCTTGCTAGTATCAGAAGTTGCCAAATTTTCTTGCAAATAAATAGGGTGCAAGCCAACTGCGGCATAAACACCTTTTTCGTATTTGTTTGCATAATTTAAAGCCCGATTTGATGTTTTATACTCTGAGCCAACCAGTATCATCCAGGTATCATTGTCTAAAGCTCGCCTTATAGTCTCGTCCGAGTCATCTTTATAATCATCAAAATTAATATGAGCGTGTGTATCGATTAACATTATTTTTCATTTAAAAAACGCGTATAACGCGTTTTTTACTTATTAAAACCATTTTCTTTAATCTTCTTTATTTAGGTCAACATCACCTGACTCCTCATTATAATTTGCCTCTTCTTCTATAATTTCTTTAACATTTTCTGGCTCAGTTTGATCGCTGATAATGTCTTCTGAAGCTTCAGTTTTTAAATCAGATAAAGATGCCGTTTCCGGCCTTTCTTCATTTTTTGACGTCCCCTTAAAAAGCTTAGTAAACCAATTTGCCATAAAATTAATAGTTAGTTAATAACTACTTTTATTTTAGCATTTTAGCCTTAAAAGTCAATAAAAATACTCTTTTATTATAAACCAAGCTCCACTAGAGTATTTTTTTGTTTTTTTGTCAAATTCTTAGGTATTTTTACCTTAACTCTTACATAGTGGTCCCCTTTCCCGTTAGCTCTTAAGCGACTTACTCCTTTTTCTTTAAGTTTAAAAATTGTGCCCGACTGTGTTCCTTCAGGGATTTTCAATTTCACCTTTCCCTCTACTGTGTCAATTTCAATTTTATCTCCTAGTATAGCTTGCGTAACAGAAATCTCCTCTTCAGTTTTTATATCATAATCATCACGTTGAAATTTTTTATGGGGTAGAACTTGTATTCGCAAAAACAAATCACCAGCTGGCGCCCCCTTTTCTCCAGCTTCGCCCTTGCCGCTTAAACGGATTGATTCGCCACTATTTATCCCAGCAGGTATCTTTACTTTCAAGTCTTCCTGTTTTTTATAAACACCGCTGCCACCACATTTTGAACAATTTTCACTATAAGTCTTACCTTCACCACCACACTGAGAGCAAGCTTGCTTTGTTTGAATATTTCCTAAAATAGTGCGCTGCAACTTAACAACAAAACCGGAGCCATGACAACTAGGACAAGTTTCTACCTTGGCCCCCGGCTCAGCGCCACTGCCATCACATTTATCACATTTTGATTTTTTAGAAAAACTAATTTCTTTTTCTCCACCAAAGACAGCTTCTAAAAAATCAAGTTTAACAAGTATTTCTATATCACGACCAGCAGTTTCTCGTCTTGAGCGTGAATGAGATCTGCCAAAACCAAATATATCTCCAAAACCGCCAAACATATCACTTATATCATCAAAGTCAAAATTAGCTCCATTTTGAAATCCAGAAAATCCGCCCCAATTTTGTCCACCAGAAAAACCGCCACCATTATTATTAAAGGTGGTTCCAAATTGATCATATTGCTTACGTTTAGTCTCATTTCCCAAAACCTGATAAGCTTCATTTATTTCTTTAAATTTCTCCTCATCGCCGCCTTTATCAGGATGATGCTCATGTGCCTTTTTACGAAAAGCGGTTTTAATTTCATCGCTGCTTGCGCCCTTAGAAACACCCAAGACGCTATAATAGTCCTTAGACATAATAATTTCACTCCTATAACCTATTAATTAATTTAACAAGCCGCCCCTTAGATGAAAAGGGGCAGCCTATAAATAAACTAAATTTATTTATTTTCCTCTACTTCACCTTCAACAACTTCTTCATCCGCTTTTTTCTCATCTTCCTTTTTATCCTCTTTTCCTGACTCTTTTCCTGCTTCTTGTGCATTCTCAGGATTTGGCTGCGCCTGGTACATCGCTGCTCCAATTTTTTGTGCCACCGTGTTAACTTCCTCTAACTTCTTTTTTATTTCATCAAGATTATCAGTTTCTTTTACCTTCTTAAGCGCCTCTATTTTTTCTTCTAATTCTTTTTTATCTTCCGCCTTCATTTTTTCTCCTGTTTCCTTTAACATCTTTTCTGTAGTGAAGACAACGGCATCCGCCTGATTCTTAGTTTCAACAGCTTCTTTCTTCTTTTTATCTTCTTCAGCGTGCATTTCTGCTTCTTTTTTCATTTTCTCAATCTCTTCCGAAGATAGACCGGACGAGGCAGTGATAGTTATTTTCTGTTGCTTATTCGTTGCCTTATCGGTTGCTGAAACATTTAATATTCCATTGGCATCAAGATCAAACTTAACTTCAACTTGTGGTACTCCTCGTGGAGCTGAAGGAATGCCATCTAAAATAAAGCGTCCTAAGGTCTTATTATCTCCTGCCATTGGCCTTTCTCCCTGAACAATGTGTATTTCTACACTAGTTTGGCCATCAGCAGCTGTGGAGAAAACTTGAGATTTTGAAGTGGGGATAGTAGTGTTTTTTTCAATCAAAGGCGTCGCCACCCCTCCCATGGTTTCAATACCAAGAGTAAGCGGAGTCACATCAAGAAGCAAAACGTCTTTAACATCACCTTGAAGAACACCAGCTTGAACAGCGGCGCCAAGCGCTACCACCTCATCAGGATTGACAGTTAAGTTAGGTTCTTTTTTAAAGTAATCTTTAACAATCTTTTGCACTAAGGGCATACGAGTCATGCCACCAACTAATAAAATCTCATTAATTTCTTCTAATTTAAAGCCTGAATCAGCAATTGCCTTCTTGCAAGGCTCAATAGTTTTTTCTATCAAATCTTCTACTAATGACTCCATTTTAGAACGAGACAACTTCATCATTAAATGCTTGGGTCCGTTAGCATCAGTTGTGATAAAGGGTTGATTAATTTCTGTTTCTTGAGAAGTAGAAAGCTCAATCTTCGCCTTTTCTGCTGACTCCTTTATTCTCTGCAAGGCTAATGTGTCCTGTGATAAATCAATACCTTGCTCACGTTTAAACTCTTCAATAATCCAATTTATAATCCTTTGATCAAAATCTTCTCCTCCTAAATGAGTGTCTCCATTGGTAGCCTTCACTTCGACTGTATCTGAAGAAATATCAAGGACAGAAACGTCAAAGGTTCCTCCTCCTAAATCGTAAACAACAATTTTTTGTCCACTTTTTTTATCAAAACCATAGGCAAGCGCTGCTGCTGTTGGCTCATTGATAATACGCTTTACCTCTAAACCAGCGATTTGCCCCGCATCTTTGGTGGCTTGACGTTGAGAGTCGTTAAAATAAGCGGGCACAGTTATAATTGCCTCAGTTATCTTTTCACCTAACTTCGCCTCAGCGTCAGCTTTTAACTTTGATAAAATCATAGCTGATATCTCTTGCGGAGTATAATCTTTATCTCCCATTTTTACTTTAACGCCTTCTCCTGCTTGCACAATTTTATAGGGCGCAGTTTTTAAATCACGCTGCACCTCTTCTTCGTTAAAATGACGACCGATTAAACGTTTCACCGCATACACGGTATTTTCGGGATTAATAACCGCTTGTCTTTTAGCGGCACCGCCAATTATTCTTTCCGCATTTTTTGATATTGCAGCCACCGAGGGAGTTGTACGATTACCCTCTATGTTTTCAATTATTTTTGGACTACCGCCTTGCATAATCGCCATAGCGGAGTTCGTGGTTCCCAAATCGATTCCTAATATTTTTCCCATATTTTTATTATTTTATTTAAACTTTTTTAATTATTTAGCTATTTTCTTTTTTAAACTATTATTAGCTCAAACCTGGTCCCAAACAAGGACCAGTTTTTGAGCCAACAATTATTTTTTACTTTGAATTTTAATTGACTTTGGCTTCACTTCAGCTGCTTTTGGAATGCTAATCCTTAGAATTCCTTCTTCATTCACAGCGCTGGCGCTATCACCATCAACCTTGGTTGGTAGTGGAATAGAGCGAAAAAATGAGCCTCGACGAATTTCCTTACGATAATAATTTTTATCATCAACCTCACTTTTCTTTTCACTTTCCCCTTTAATGCATAAAACATTATTCTCAATTGAGATATCAACCTTATCGGGGTCAATGCCCGCCAATTGTGTTTCGATAATGATGTTATCATTATCTTCATACATATCAACTGCGGGGGTAAAACCAAATTGATTTCCTCGAATAGCTGGTAACATGGATTCAGCAAGCTTATCCATGTCGTCAAAATCCGAGAAGAATGGTGTCCATTTTATTAGTGACATAGATTTAATACATCTTTCTATAAAACTGAATTAATTACTCAGTGGATATAGAAAGATTTTTATTAATAATTTTTATTTATTTTTAACTGTTACTTTAGCTGGCCTAATAATGCGACCGTTTAATTTATAACCTGGCATTATTTCCTTATCAATCATCTCACCTTCTCCCTCTATTGCCTCCATGGTATTATGATCAAATTTCTCGTCCTTAGTTTTTATCTCCTCTATTCCTCTGTTTGCTAATACCTTTTTAAATTGCTTTAACACATGATTAACGCCAATTGCCCAAGGATTTTTTGCCTCCTCTTCTGATAAGCCATTAATTGATAATTTTAAATGATCATAAACTGGTAAAAGATCATAGAGAAAATCGGAAATAGCATATTTTACAAACTCCTCTTTTTCCCTTGCTGTTTGCTTTAATAAGTTCTGATTATCCGCTAAAGCGCGCAAGTATTTTTTTTCAAAAGAATCATCATCTTCTTTTATAAGCTCAAAACGTGGTTTCTTGCCTTCTTTTGTTTCAATTTCTTCAGAAAACATTTTCTTCGGTCGACACCAAATTTTCTCATCTTCTAAACTTTGATAAACTACCTGTTCCTGCTTATCTTCTGAATTTTGCGCCTCACCAATAACTTTATACTTTGAACCTTTATAATGCTTATAAATTCCTGGTTTAATAATATTCATAGTTTTTTATTCAAATTTCTTTTTAATATATTCTACCAACGCTAAGTTGCGCTCATAATTCATTCGCATTGGCCCCAGTATCCCCAGAATGCCATGAGAATTATTATGTTTATATTTTACCAACGCAGTGCTTAAAAAATTACCAAAAGGATTGTCTTCCCCAATTAGAATTTGTTCCCCTTCTGCTAAATCTTCAAAAATTTCATCAATAATTTCTTCTAAACGATCAATGATACTAGAGACATCGTAAACTGCTGTTGTTTGTTTAAATTCCGGCTGAGAAAATAGATTAGAAAGCCCGGTGTAATACAAATCATTTTTGTGAAATGCCCAGAAAACAGCGCTATCAGCTAGTTCTGCAATTAATTTTGCTGTCTGCCGAAAAGAATCTTCTTCGCCATTAAAAGCATTATCTAACAATTTTATTTCAGTTTCTTTTAAAGACTTCTCTCTTTTCTTGGACTTTATATCCTCTAATACTAAACGATAAGCTAGTTCAGTAGGAATGCGGCCCGATGAAGTATGCGGCTGATAAATAAAACCATCGTCTTCAAGCTCCATCATTTCGTTGCGAACTGTAGCGGGTGATATATCTAAATTGTATTTCTTCACTAAATACCCAGATGATACTGGTTGAGCAGTTTTTAAATATTCATTAACAATGGTGTTTAAAATAAATTGTTTGCGCTCAGAAATCATATCTATTTATATCTTAATCTAAAAATAATATTTTAGATCTGTCTCTATTATAAACAAAATTAGCACTCAAGTCAAGAGAGTGCTAAATATGATATAATTTATTGAATATTAGTATAATAATTAAATACCTAATTCTTCTTTATAATTTAAATTCGCCTGATAGGCAGAAGATGATAATAAATTAGGTGCCAAGAATTCTTGTCGATAACGATAGATTATTGAATAATAACGAAAATAATAACCATTGATAAAAATATCAGACACAAGATGAATGGCGCCAGCAAAGGCTAGGGTAATAAGAGCGACTTTAACGTTTTTCCATTTTCGCAAAAAGTAGGCAAGTAACAAAAGCACTGGAACATATTCCCAGGCATGAAACACTAACCTTATTTTATCACTAATTAAAAATTGACGACTTTCAAAAAAATATAATAAATTAAAACGGATACCAAAAACTAAAAAATATTCAATAACATGATCTAAATCTATTAAAAATCCCCCTAAAATACCAAATATAATTCCTATTTTCTTTTTTTTAAAAAAACTTCCTATTAAATAACCTGACAATAGAGCAACAATAAAATGAATTGAAAGATGAATATAAAGTGGCATAAACTAATTATTAATATCTTTTTCGCCAAAATACCATTGTAAAATTTCATAAGCAATAGGGACAGCCGTAGAACTTCCCTCTCCCCCCTCTTCTAAAAGAATCGTAAAGGCTAATTCAGGATTTTTGTAAGGAGCAAAGCCGATAAACCAAGCGTGCGTATTTTTCACGCTAGACCACTGTGCCGTGCCAGTCTTTCCCGCCACTTCAATTGGCAAGGAATTTAAATAACGAGCCGAACCGATCGTAACAGTCTGTCGCATGCCTTCACGAACTACTTGCATATTATAATCAGAAATAAAATTATCTCGAATAATTTCTGGCTCAATTTTTTGAATTAAATTATTCTGACTATCTAAAATTTCTGAAACCAAATGTGGTTTATAAAAAGTGCCACCATTAGCTAAAATGTTGGTATAATTAGAGACTTGCAGGGGAGTAACTAAAACGTCTCCCTGGCCAATTGCAACATGGTACGTGTCACCTATATACCAAGATTCATTTTTTGTTTCCTCCTTCCATTCACGTGTAGGCACCAAGCCTTTAGCCTCTCCATTCAAATCAATTCCACTTTTTTCCCCCAAACCAAATAAACGCGAGTACTTAACCAATCCATCTAAACCAAGTCCAATAAAATCCCCATAGCCACCACCGATATAATAGAAAAAAGTATTAACAGAATTAGCAATAGCACTACGAACATTAGTTGTGCCGTGCCCACCTGCTCGCCAATCAGGGAAAAACCATTGACCTATGCGCAATCCACCCGTACTTAAAAAACTAGTATTTTCTGTAATCACGCCTTCCTCTAAAGCGCCAGCGGCAAATATAGGTTTAATAGTTGAGCCTGAAGGAAACTCGCCACTTATTGCCCGATTAAATAAAGGATTATTAATATCGGATAAAAGCGCTTGGTATGAAGCGTGATCAATTCCTTGAGCAAATTCATTATTACTATAAAAAGGCCAACTAACAATAGTTAAAATCTCACCATTTTGGGGATTAGTAATAATTACTGAAGCTTTTTCAACTTTATTTTTTTCTAAATGTTTAGCTAATATTTCTTCAGTCTTCTGTTGTAATTCTAAATTAAGAGCTAGACGAAGATTGTTTCCATCCAGCGCCAACTCCTCGTCGATAATCTTTTTTCTACGACCTAAAGCATCAACTTCAATATTTTTTTTACCTGGAACCCCTCTTAATTCTTTTTCCCAAAAATATTCCAAGCCTTCTTTACCAACATAATCAAGCACCGAATAATTGTTGCCAAGCAATTTTAATTCTTTATCATTTATCTTGCCTGTATAACCCAAGATGTGCGCTAGGCTAGTTGAGCTAGCCACCTGCGGAGTTTTGTTTTCACTTACTAAATACTCTCGCCTTATTTTATTACTCAAAGCAACCCCGGGCCAATCAGCTAATTTTAAATGAAGACGAAGAGCTGTTTCATAATCAATGTTATCTGCTACAAATAAAGGCTGATATGATTCCAAGGAACCAATTTTAACCTTAGCAAGTAAATCTTTAATTTTATAAAAATATTCTGGATCCTTACTTAAATAAACGGCCCCATCATCTTCTCCATGCCACTTCTCTGTTTCTTGACTAAATTGCTCACCTTCTAAAATTAGAGAAATCTGGCGAATTAAATTATCACGCTCTAATTCATCACGCGGCAAATCAATGGGGCGCAGAGATAAAACAAAGTTAGCCTTATTTCTTACAAGTGGCTGAAAATTGCGATCATAGATAATACCTCGCCTTGGCTCTATTGTTTCTTGACGCAAACGATTTCCTTCTGATAAAAGATGGTAATTTTCACCTTTTACCACCTGCAACCAGAAAGCGCGACCTAGTAATGTCATTAAAGCTAAGGTTGCAATAAGAGAAAACAGTCTTAATTTTTGCATATTAAAACTACGACTAACGACCTCTTTATTACCACTATCGGATAAGAAGGACTCTTCAGTCCAGCCAGAACGATAGACAGAATCCTTTAAACGACCAAAGCTAAACTTGCCCTCTTTAACAGCAAAGGGGTTATTTTTCTTGTCTTTTAAGGCATTTAATAGCCTTTTTGTATGGTTATTTTTTATCATTTCTTCTATTTATCTTAATAATACCCTAATTTTTTTAATTTATAAAGATAAATTACAAAAAAAGCATTTGTCTGTTTATTTTTTGTTCATCCTAATTGGTTTATAATATAAATAGTTATATTTAAAAAAATTATATGAAAATACTACTTATTGAAGATGATAAAGAAATCTCTAAATCAATTGCCTTTTTTCTCAAAGAAAAGGGTTATCAGACTGAAGTTATCCATGATGGCCTAATTGGACTTGAACTGGCACAAAGAAATCATTACGGCGCTATTATTCTAGACTATAATTTGCCTCATCTTAATGGTTGGGAAATAGTGTGCAAATTACGAAAAGAAAAAAACATGATTCCAATTATCATGCTAACTGTGAGAAATGAGCTCGAAGAAAAAATTAAATTATTAGAAGCAGGGGCAGATGATTATTTAACCAAGCCTTTTTCTTTAAGCGAACTCTTAGCTCGACTAAAGGCAATAACAAGGCGTCCAAGAGAAATAAAAAACAACTATTTACGAGTAAAAAATCTAACTCTTTATCCTGATCAATTTTTAGTTAAAAAAGATAAGGAGAACATCAGATTAAAATACAAGGAATTTGCTCTTTTGCAATATTTAATGGAAAATAAGGGATTTTATAAAAGCAGACAAGATATATTAGATAACGTTTGGGATGAAAATGCCGACCCCTTCTCTAATACTGTTGAGGTCCACATTATGAAAATTCGTAAAAAAATCGAAACTAATAATGATAAATATATTTACACGGTTTCAAACCGTGGCTATAAAATTGATAGTCAAATTTAAATCATAAAAAACTCTTAAAACAAAGGGTTTTTTATTTTATAAAAAAATGAAATTAAAAGAAAATTTTAAACGTTTTAAGGTTTACATTAAAAATTTTTGCACGATCACTAACATTAAGTCCGAGAAAGGACAAAAGACAAAAATTTTACATAACCTTACCTGCCTTCTATTAGGCTGCTTTATTTTAATTATTTTAATTAAAATCAAAACACTTGCTTTTAAACCAGATGGGCAATTAGCCCCTCTTCTTATAATTAGCGCGATCGTGTTATTTTTTTTCATCCTTCTTTTCTTAGAAAAAACTCATCGGTGTAAAAACGTCGCCAAGATATTGATTATTCTCATCACCATCCCAACAATACACGCCTTATTTTATTGGGGCGCAGATCTTCCTGTTGCTTTAATATTATCAATTCTGATAATTACTTTAAGTGGCGCCTTACTTAACACACGCGCTGTTATTATTAGCGCCGCCTCTTTTACTGCCTTTATTATCGCTCTGACTTATTTCCAGCAAAAAAACCTTATCGTCATTAAAGATAAATGGCGACAAACAGGGCCACAACTTGATGATTCAATGATTTGTGCCCTCTTAATACTTATCATTTCTCTGATTATAATTATTTTCACAACTAATTTGCGACAAGCATTAAAGACGGCCGAAAATAGTCGCAAAATGTTACAAAAAGAAACTAATTTGCTAGAAATTAAAATACAGGAAAGAGCGAAAGAGATAGAAGAAATGCAATCAGAAAAAATAAGTCAGCTATATAGACTCGCTGAATTCGGAAGAATATCAGCCGGCATTTTTCATGATTTAATTAACCCTTTAACAGCAATTTCTTTAAACTTAGAACAAATTAATGGCCAAGAACAAGAAAAATTAGAAAGCACAAGAACTTGTCTTAGCCAAGCCATCATTGCTTCAAATAAAATGGCTGACTTGATAAGTTCAATTAAAAAATCTATCGCTGCTGAAAATGAAAAAAAACAATTTTTACTTATATCAGAAATTAAAAATATTGCCTCCCTTCTCAAATACCAAGCCCAAAAAGCCAACGTTACTATTTCTGTTTTCGGTGACAGAAACGCGTGTCTTTATGGCGATGTTCTAAAATTTCACCAAATCATGACCAATTTGATTGTAAATGGCATTGAGGCCTGTGTGGCCTCTAGTAATAGAGAAAGTAGAAAAGTAATAATTAAAATTAAACGAATTAAAAATATTTTGCTTATAAAAGTAATTGATAATGGCGTGGGTATAAAAGTAAAAAATGTAAATCAAATTTTTGAACCATTTTTTTCCACAAAAAATAAGAGAGGCTTAGGTTTAGGCCTCTCTTCCACTAAAAATTTAATTGAAAAAGATTTTAAAGGCAATATCAAAGCTTATACTTCACCGCAAAGATTAACCACCTTTATTATTAAAATCCCTTTAGCGGTTAGCTAGTATAAAGAAAGAGGTTTTTATTTTAACCTTTATGTTTTTATAAAAAACCAATTTCTTTCTATCTTATATACATATGAAACAGCCAAGATTGATTATCCATTAATCCTGTTGAGCGAGTTGGCCAATAAGCATTCACATCATTTTGATCCTTCGCTGTTCTATAACTTGAAAAATTTACTATATCATCATTATAATTAGAAAAGTGCCAATTATTAGAGTGCCCAATAATAGCATACCAATTACCATCAGCGTATCTATAAAATTCTTGAAATGAACCACTCGGTCTATCTACATAATGAAAATTAGAAAACCAGTAATTATTTATAAAATCTTCAGAA
>Ga0265294_10002015_pt1 | contig 26923 bp, 23 predicted proteins | sample MunlanPumphouse3_FD_192504 | JGI IMG/M metagenome (GOLD analysis project Ga0265294, IMG submission 192504) | Groundwater microbial communities from a municipal landfill in Southern Ontario, Canada - Pumphouse #3 | ecosystem: Environmental > Aquatic > Deep subsurface > Groundwater | place... | reverse complement strand
AAAACCTTGATCGGTAGTTTGGAAAACAAACTTCGCCGTTATATTAAATCCGACCTCGCCGTCTACTATGGAGACATGTCAGACCATATGGATAAGATCTGGGATGGCTTGTGTGAGTATAAAGATATAATCGAAAGCCTTTCCGATACTTTCAATTCGCTAAGCTCGAACCGCATCAACGAAATCCTGCGCGTTCTTACTATTCTAACCGTAATAAGCGCCGTGCTTACCGCAATTGTAGGCTTCTTCGGGATGAATGTGCCGCTACCAGGCGGTTCCGACCCGGGCGGGAGCCCGATAGCCTGGCTGTTAATCATATTTGCCGGCATAGTGTTGACGATACTCATGATACTTTACTTCCGCTACAAACGCTGGTTGTAAACACTCTGCTTTTCACTCACTGAAATGAAAATCACGCACCGTTTTCTGATTATCGCTGCAGTATTTATTACCTGCATAATTACGGCTAACGTAATTGCAGTAAAGGTAATATCAATCGGTCCGATTGTTCTGCCGGCGGCAATAATCGTATTTCCGTTAAGCTACATTTTTGGCGATATCATAACCGAAGTATACGGCTACCACAGGGCGCGCCAGGTAATATGGCTGGCTTACGGCTGCAACCTGCTTTTTGTCGCCTTCGTATGGATTGCACAGGTGATCCCCGGTGCCAGTTTCTGGGAGAACCAGCAGGCTTATGAGAGTATCCTGGGAGTCGTTCCGCGCTTTCTGCTGGCTTCGTTTGCCGGCGGCATCGTGGGGGAATTTGCCAACTCGTTTGTTCTCTCCCGGATGAAAGTGCTTACCAGGGGCCGCTGGCTCTGGATGCGCACCATCGCCTCTACCATAATCGGGCAGGGCCTGGACACGGCTTTGTTTATCGTCATAGCCTATTATGCTACGCCCAACTTTTTACCCATTATGATCCTCTATCACTGGCTGGCAAAAACCGCGGTTGAAACACTGGCCACGCCACTTACCTATCTGACTGTTGGCCACCTCAAGCAGAAAGAAGAGGCAGATGCTTACGACAAAGCAGTCAATTACAACCCGTTTGCCATAAAAGAGGAGAAGTCATGGAAGTAAAAATCCTTGGTGCCCATAATACCGAGTCCCGTAAAAGCAGATTGTCAGGGGTTCTTATTGACGGTGTGCTGGCACTGGATGCAGGTTCGCTCACCTCCAGCCTTAACCCGGATGAACAGCTAAGGCTGAAAGCGGTTCTGTTAACCCACCGCCACTATGACCACATCCGTGATATACCCGCGCTTGGCATGGCGTTCTACCTTAAGCGCAAAAATGTTGAAATTTTTGCTCCTTTAGATGCGCTGGAGGTGCTTTCCGGCTCTATCCTGAATGGCGAAGTTTATCCGCGCTTTACCCACCGCCCGGACACGCCAACGCTTGTTTTCAAACCGGTGAAGCCGGGTGAAGAGTTTGGTATCGGCCGCTACCGGGTTTTACCGGTTGCCATGCCGCATTCGGTTCCCTCGGTTGGCTATCTGATAACCGTTGAAGGGGAAGGCTCGGTCTTTTACACCGGGGATACCGGCTGTGGTTTTGCTGCCAGCATGGCTCATCTAAAACCGGATGTTTTAATAGTGGAGGTAACCGCACCTAACCAGTACGGAGACCAGTCCTGGTCTCCCAAACACTTAACACCAGCCTTTTTGGAAGAAGAGCTTAAGGTGTTAAGGCAGGATTCTGGAACGCTTCCCCGCGTGTTTTGCGTTCACATGTACGAGGCGCTTGAAGCGCAAATCAAAGCTGAACTATCCGAAACCAGCAAAAGACTCATGGCAGATATTACCCCTGCTTACGAAGGAATGACTTTCGCTGTAGAATAGTAACATGGGGCAAGTACCAAATATGTATGTAAAACCCGGGACTTATTCTGCAAATGCCCGAACTGCGGGAGGGTTTACTGGCGCGGAACCCACTGGCAGGCCATGAGAAAGCTTATGGAGAAATGGAAAGTGCTTAAGAGCTAGTAACTGGCTATTTCCAGGCTGAAATCCATATTTTTGGCCGAATGGGTTAAAGCCCCGATAGAAATATAATCCACTCCGGTTGCCCCGACTTCTGCCACGTTTTCCAGTGTAATTCCACCGGAGGCTTCCAGTTTAACCCTACCGGACAGGGCTTCGGCCACCCTCTTCATCTCTGCAGCAGCCATATTGTCCAAAAGAATCACGTCCACCCCGGCCGCTGCGACCTCAAGTGCCTCTTCATAGCTGGTTACTTCAACTTCTACTTTGATACCCTCCGGAGCAGAGTTTCTGGCAAGAGCCGCTGCTTCCCCAAGTGTTTTACCGGTAGCTCTTAGAACATTAAGGTGATTATCCTTGATAAGCACGCCGTCAGCCAGGTTCATTCTGTGGTTGTGGCCACCACCAGCTCTGACCGCATACTTTTCAAACATTCTGAGAGTTGGAGTCGTTTTGCGGGTATCGCATATCAAGGCACCACTGCCTTTTACCTGCTCAACAAACTGCCGGGTTAAAGTGGCTATACCGCTCATCCAGCCCAATATGTTAAGAGCTGTACGTTCAGCACGCAGTATGCTCCAGGCGCTTCCTCTTATACGGGCAACGATATCCCCGGTTCGTACGCTGTCGCCATCTTTACAGAAAAGCCGGATATCAAGCTTGTGGTCAACGGCAGTAAATACCTGCCGGCAAATATCAAGCCCTGCCGGGATTCCTTCCTGGCGGGCTTCAATCACAGCTTCCGTGATTAAACCGGCCGGTATAACCAGAGAAGTAGTAATATCGTCCTTAAACTTATCTTCCTGGAGCGCCTGCTGAATAAATCGGCTTATTTGCTCCTGATCCCCAAAACTCACCACTTCTTTACTCCTTCTCAAAAACTATGTGTTTAAGCCATTCTTCGCGCTTTTCAGGGTAATCTTCCACGTAATGAGCGCCACGGCTTTCCTTGCGGGCAAAAGCTGCCTCTACCAGTAAACGCGCTATCAGTATCAGGTTGGAAAGCTCTAAATCGCTTTGCTGTTCCGACTCACTCATGGAGGCCTGCCAGGCCGATAAAACTCGCCTTGCCTCAGCCAGGCCGGTTTCGCTTCTTAGGATGCCGGCTTTATGCCACATCAGGTCTTGAAGGCTTTGAAGGGCAGGTTTTCCGGCGCTGCTGGAAGGTTCTGCCTTGGGTAAATGAAGTTTTAAAGTCTTTATAGAAGGCGCTGTGGGACTATTCTTTTTACCATTTACAGTACAGTCAATGATGCGGTAGCTGTAAACCAGAACCTCCATCAATGAATTGGAGGCCAGCCGGTTGGCACCATGCACACCGGTGCAGGAGGCCTCACCGGCAACAAAAAGGTTTTTGATATTTGTCTCTCCGTGATAATCAACCTGCACCCCGCCGATCATATAATGGGCAGCAGGAGAAACCGGTATCATTTCCCTGGTGATATCGATCCCGTTGTCGAGGCAAAAGCGATATATCTGCGGGAAACGGGCAGCTATGCGCTGCGGTGGCATGTGGCTGATATCCAGAAAAACGTTCAACGCACCGGTTTTATTCATTTCTGCCACAATCGAGCGCGCCACTACGTCCCGGGGTGCGAGTTCTGCCTCGCGTGCGTAGGAGGGCATAAACCTCTCGCCCCGGTTGTTTAAAAGCACCCCTCCCTCTCCCCTGACAGCTTCGGAAATAAGAAACGGTGCCAGGCCGGGTATGCAGAGTGCAGTGGGGTGAAACTGGAAAAATTCAATGTCTTTTACTCTCGCTCCGGCCTTGAAAGCCAGAGCTACCCCGTCTCCGGTGGCTACTTCCGGATTGGTGGTGAGGCGATAAAGCTGGCCGGCACCACCCGTAGCCAGAATAATAAAACGGGCATCAAACTGCCTGGTTTCCCCCGGACAGTTGCCAATTATTTTAACCCCTTGTGCTTCTCCATCCCGGGTTACTATTTCGCACACCAGGCTGTTTTGTTCAAGCTGTACGTCTGATTGGAGAATCCGCTGGCTGAGTGCATCTTCAATGCGGGCACCAGTGGCATCACCACCTGCATGCAAAATACGCGGCATGCTGTGAGCTGCCTCAAGCGTTAGTGCGATCTGCCCATCAACGGTATCAAAATCCACACCCATCCCAACCAGATCAGCGATGCGCGCCGGAGCCTCTTCTGCCAGCATCCTGACTGCATTTTCATCACAAAGTCCGGCGCCAGCCTTTAAGGTATCTTTTAAATGTATATCGGGCGAATCTCCCAGCCCTATAGCTGCCGCAATACCGCCCTGGGCCAGGCGGGAGTTACAATCACTCAGCTTTCCTTTGGTGACAAGCAGCACGCTTCCGTACCGGGAAGCCATTATTGCCGAATATAGCCCGGCTATACCGCTGCCGACGATTATATAATCGTATTTCGTTTTTACCCTCCGGGTGTAATTTAGGTTGTCTTGGGTTCTCCCTCACGGAAAGCAATGCTTGCACGAGACATGCGCACGGTTGCACCTGATTCCAGCTTTATAAGAACGCTGTCTTCCTTCATGCTTTCAATAACGCCATGAATGCCACCGATGGTGATTATCTTATCGCCGACATTTAAACTGGCAAGCAGTGCCTGGTGTTCCTGCTGGCGTTTGCGCTGGGGGCGGATAATAAGAAAATAAAACATGGCAAACATCAGCACCATAAATATAACTAGCATAATAGTCTGGTCCATTTGAGAAACCTCCTTAAGATTAAAGATTATTTATATAGATCCCTTTAAAAACCATGGGCTGGAATGTTCTATTTTAACAGGCACCTGTCTCCCCAGCCAGTTACCGGGGTGTTCGAAAAACACCAGTTTATCAGTTCGACTGCGACCGTACCACTTCCCCTTCTTCCGTCCCTCTACCAACACCTCAACGGTCTGACCGACCAGTCCGGAGTTGATTTCGGCTGAAATTCGCGATTGCGCCTCTTCAATCAGCTTGCGGCGCCGGTCCTTTTCTGAAGGGTCTATATCATCTGTATAAACAAGCGAGGCAAGTGTCTGCGGCCTGGGGGAATATGCGGCTACGTGTACCGCATCAAAGCGAGCTTCTTCAAGAAACTTAAGCGTGTTATCAAACTGTTCCCTGCTCTCACCCGGAAAGCCTACAATAATATCTGTAGTTATAGCAACACCGGGCACCCCACTGCGCAGCCCTTCCAACAATTTTCGATAATGAGCAAGGTTGTAGCCACGCTTCATCCTTTGTAAAATATCATCATCCCCGGATTGAACCGGTAGGTTTAACTGCTGGCACACCTTGTCCAAGCTGGCCATGGAATTGATAAGCCTTTCGCTCATATCCTTGGGGTGGTTGGTTAAAAAACGTATCCGATAAAGACCATCAATACAATTTATATGCTCGAGAAGACTGGCAAGATCAGCTTTATCGGGAAGGTCATGCCCATAAGAATCTACGTTCTGCCCCAGCAGTACCAGCTCTCGCGCTCCGCCTTCAACCAGATAGCGGGCTTCTGATTCGATATCGGCCACCTGCCGGCTCTGCTCCCGCCCGCGCCGGTATGGCACTATGCAGTAGCTGCAGAAGTTGTCACATCCCTGGATTATGGTCAGTCCACTACTTATGGCTGCCGGCCTTGGCAGGGAGTAGCTTTCCACATCAACCAAATCTGTAAACGTTGGGCTTGAGCCAGCTGTAAAGAAATAATCTACAAAGGGATACTTTTTCCTCATCTGCGCTATATCGCTGGTAACAAAACAGCCGGTAAGGGCAATTTTTAATCCCGGGTGACTGCGTTTCAGGTACCTCAACCGCATCAACTTGTTGATTACCCGGTTCTCAGCGCTCTGGCGAACAACACAACTGTTTACTATTACCAGTCCGGCGTCTTCAGCTTTTGCCACGCCGGTGTAGCCATGGTTTTCCAGCAAGGCTTCCAGACGCTCTGATTCAGCCCTGTTCATCTGACAACCAATGGTCCAGATATTGTATGAAGGCATATAATACTTCCGGTTTTTGGATAATTAACAGGGAATTTCCCGGCTAACTGCAATCAGCAACGTAAGCCAGGGAATGTTCAGGCGGATAGCAATCTGGCGGAGGGAGAGGGATTCGAACCCTCGACACCGGTTTCCCGGTGTAAGCGCTTAGCAGGCGCCCGCACTAGACCACTATGCGATCCCTCCCTGCAAAGGGCTGGTCAGCCCTGTTACCCGTTTAATATATCATAATCTGTGCTCGTGCTTAAAGTCCAAGAGTTTTAGCTAATCTCAGGTTAAAGGGTGGTACTAAAATGCTTGTTTTTGGTATGTTTTATACATAGATGGATGTTTGGTAAACATAAAGAAAATTTAATTTTTAAAGATTTTTTTTCTAGCTATGAAAGCTTCATTTAGCGTAAATTCGGGCGCAATTTGGAGATTTTTTAAGATTTTAATGGGGGACGTGAATGCTCAACCCGCCACAAATGCCTTGCCCTTGGTATCGGAGCATTGTTAACATTACCCCCAGTCTTACAGTTTCACTCTCTGTTAATACCATACAACTCTTAGCAGTTCATTTTTGCCCGGTTTAAGGGCGCAAGTCACTTATTTATTTTAAAGGAGCAATGGCTTAATAATGCCTTTAGCACAACAAATCTGGCAAGCGGCTCTTGGAGAACTGGAACTCCAAATGACCCGCCCGAATTTTAACACCTGGCTTAAAGGCACTACCGGAATAAGTTTTAGTGACGGCGTTTTTACTGTTGGCGCCCCCAGTTCATTTATTGCTGAATACCTTCAAACGAGCCAATATTCTCTTATAGAGCGCACCGTAATGCGGCTGGCTAAAAGTGATGTAAAAATTCACTTTCAGGTGGTGGGAAATAATGCCGAAATAACCAACCTTGATAATAGTAAGGTAAACGTTGATACGGCTGTACACCATCGGTTTAACCCCCGTTACACATTTGAAAGTTTTGTTACCGGTTCTGGTAACCAGTTAGCGCATGCTGCGGCAGTAAGCGCTGCCAAAGGACCTGGTCAGCTTTATAACCCTCTTTTTATATACGGTGGTGTTGGTCTTGGTAAAACCCATCTTCTTCATGCTATTGGCCACGTTGCATCTAAAAATAATCTGCAGGCTCTTTATGTAAGCGGAGAGCAGTTTACTAATGATTTTATCGGTTCTATCCGCTCTGGTAACGGGGAGGAATTCCGTTCCAGATACCGCAGCGTAGATATACTCCTGGTTGACGATATTCAATTTATCAGTGGAAAAAGTCAAACAGAGGAGTGTTTTTTCCACACTTTCAATGAATTGCATAACGGTTCTCGCCAGATAATCCTTTCCAGTGACCGGTCTCCAAAAGAAATGCCATTGATTGAGGATCGGCTCAGGTCAAGGTTTGAATGGGGGCTTACAGTTGATATTCAACCCCCTGAATTTGAAACCCGTATGGCTATACTTAAAGCAAAATCCGATCGGGACGGGATTACAGTTATTCCTGAGGTTCTCGAGATTATTGCTAGAGAAATCCGAAGCAACGTCCGCGAGCTTGAAGGGTCATTAAACCGTATTACAGCCTATTCCAGGCTCCTCCAGGCTGATATTACACCTGATCTTGCCTTAAGAGCACTCACTGATATCGGCTCAAGTGGCAAGAATGGAAACTCAGCAGATTCCATAATCCGCGAGGTTGCGTGTTCTTTTTCTCTTGAAACTGAAGATCTTACCGGTCGCAAACGGGATAAGACTACAGCTCTTGCCCGGCAGTTGGCCATGTATTTATTGAAAAGTTATCATAATTATCCGCTTGAGCGTATTGGAGAACTGCTTGGTGGGCGCAACGCTTCTACCGTCAGCCACGCATGCGAAAAAATAGCCCGAGACATCGATAATAACCCTCCTCTCAAACGTCAGGTTGAGAGTATTTGTTCTAAATTTTCGTCTTCTTCGTTAAGCTAGCCTGTTTTTTGCTTTTTCATAGTCCTTGTATAACTGCGTTCTTTTATTTGTCTATTCCTTCTATTTGTTAGATATAATTTTGATAACCATGCCTGTTTTTTCGATAAGTTGATAAATGTTTCGATAAGTTAACTTTTAAACAGGTTTAAACTAAGTGGTTTTTTAAATTCTGTCGTATAAAATGGATTGTGCTATTATTACCAAGAATATAAAATAAATACTTTCCAAGAGAGAGTTATTTGATTGGAATAATAACAGCGTGTTCGATAGAGTAAAAATAACGGTAAAATCCGGCAAAGGTGGAAATGGTCTGGCAAGTTTCCGCCGGGAGAAGTTTGTCCCGCTCGGTGGGCCAGATGGTGGTGATGGAGGAGAAGGGGGGGATATTATCCTGCTGGTAGATCGAAATGAAGACACTTTAAAGAAATATTACCTGAAGAAGGAATATACAGCAGATAATGGAATGCCCGGCCAGCACCGTAAAAAACACGGCAAGTCCGGAAAAAACCTGGTTTTAAGGATCCCTCCCGGAACAGTAATTACTGATATCACGGACGCGGATAAACCAATTTTAGTGGCTGATATGGATACTGAAGGAGAAACCCTGGTTATTGCAAAGGGAGGCAAGGGGGGATTGGGTAATGTCCATTTTACCTCCTCTACAAACCAGGTACCCAGATTGGCTTCAGCTGGAGAAAAAGGAGAGGAAAAAGTTCTGCAGTTGGAGTTAAAGCTGATTGCAGATGTTGGTATTATAGGATTGCCAAATGCCGGTAAATCCTCATTACTTGCCAGTTGTTCCGGTGCTAAACCAAGGATAGAGGCCTATCCATTCACAACACTTGAACCGGAGCTGGGCACTGTTGTTAAAGGGAAAACTGCCTTTGTTATGGCAGATATACCAGGCCTTATTGAAGGGGCGGCTGAAGGAAAAGGCCTTGGGCACGAATTCCTGCGCCATATAATCCGTACAAGACTGCTTATTCATCTGATTGACGGAAGTACCGAAAGCGCTCTCGAAGATTTTAAAATGGTAAACCGCGAGCTTAATCGGTATGATTCTGAACTTATGCGCAAGAAGCAGATTATAGTTATAAATAAAATAGACAAAACCGAGACGCAGGATAGAATCGGGGAAATAATCAGAGAATTTGCTTCTGAGGGTATCAATCCGTTGTTTGTTTCTGCTCTTACCGGGGAAGGGATAGAAGGATTAACCGAAAGGGTTGAGCGGCAACTGGTAAAAATTGCAGCCGCAGAGCCATCTGAAGCAACGGTGGAAGAAGTAGTTTTTAAACCTGAACCCTTAAAACAAGGGCCTGTAATAAGGCGCGAAGATGATGTTTTAATTGTGGAAGATGCAGATCTGGAACGCCTGGTTGCCGGCAGTGATATCGGTAACTCAGAGGTGCGAAGACAACTGTGGAAAATGATAGAGAGAAAAGTTGGGATCAAACACCTCGAAAGAGCCGGTGTAAAAACCGGTGATGTGATCAGGGTAGCGGATTTTAACTGGCGGTATTAATAAGAGAATGAAAACGGGGATACTCGGAGGAACATTTGACCCACCCCACAACGGCCATCTGGAAATAGGACGGGTAGTTTTAGAAGAACTTTGCCTGGACCGCGTAATATTTATGGTAGCTGGCAGTCCTCAGTTAAAACGCAACCCTGTTATTACTCCAGCAGAACAAAGAATGGCCATGACGGAATTGGCAGTAAGTGATGAAGAGGCGTTCGAAGCCTCTTCCCTGGAAGTGAGAAGGAGTGGAGCCACTTATACCGCTCAAACCCTGGCGGAAATTGAAAAGCAAGGGGGAGGCAGAGACGAACTATATTTCATAATCGGAATGGATAACCTAACCAGCTTGCACAGATGGCATAAACCTGGTGAAATTATAAAGAAGAGCATCCTTGTGGTGGTGCCCCGTCCGGAGGAGGCTGGTCCAGATATCGGCCAGTTGGAAAATGAAATCCCGGGCATTACACGGCGCCTGATAATGCTCAACCGGCCGCTGATAACCATCAGCGCTTCAGACATCCGCAGAAAAGCCAGCCGGGGGGAAGATATATCCTGCCTGGTGCCACAAAAAGTAGCAGAGTATATTAAACAGAACCATCTTTACGTTTAATTTTTTAGGATAATCACTGTTAAATCTGTTTATAGAAGGCGGTTGACATGAGGCCGGAATCAAATACGAACGAAGCCAGTACTGGCTTTTCATGTTTTATGTGCGGCGAGTGCTGCAGCCGATACCAGGTAAGGGTTACGCTTTCCGAAGCCAGGCGTATAAGCGAAACGCTTGGGGTTGAGTGGGAGGAATTTATCCAGCGTTATGCTGACTCGAGATGGCCTGGTGAAAAAAGCCTTCTTCTACGCCATAAAAACGGAGCCTGTGTTTTCCTGAAACGAGCCTTTGGTGAAAAAATTGCCATGTGCTCCATCCACAGTTTTAAACCTGATTCATGCATCCAGTGGACAGCCGGGCCTTATCGTCGTGAATGCCAGGCAGGGTTAAAACGCTGTTGGGATTTAACAGTAGATGAAGGGGGCATGATTATCGGTGAACCAGAAAAAATCGATCGATTTAACAAATTTGTTTCCTCTCTGGGTACACCTCTTCCCGAACCCCAGGAATAAACCCAAATTTCGAATCGTTTAATACTGCCCCAACTCGGTTTTTACGTTTCCGGATCCACGTCCAAACAAGAAAGTGGCTTGAAGGCTTAAAACCTTTAAGCAGGTATGATATAATGCATTTTGGAGGCGGATAGGCCCTGGTGGGTCTCGCGGACTTCAAATCCGTTGGCGGCGACTTTGTTGCTGCGGGGGGTTCGATTCCCTCCCCCTCCGCCATCGAAAAGACACAACCCGGTCGGAAAGGAGGTGCTCAAATGGCAGAGAAACCTATAAACCTGATGAGCATGTCGGAATACTCCGGCTGAGCAGCCAAAATAAGTCCAGGGGACCTGGAGAAAGCATTAAGCGGCCTGGAGTTCAGGTATGACCCCAATGTAGTCGTTGGCATTGAAACGAGCGATGATGCCGGTGTTTACCGAATTTCAGATGATACCGCGCTGGTTCAAACCTTGGATTTCATTACCGCCATTGGAGATGGTGAGCCTTATACATTCGGGCAGATTGCGGCAGCCAATTCTCTTTCGGATGTATGGGCGATGGGAGGCAGGCCAATCACCGCCATGAGCATAGTATGCTTCCCGTCTGACAAGCTTGATATAACTGTTCTGCGCTCAATCATTCTGGGTGCTTTGGATAAGGTTAACGAGGCAGGAGTTGCCCTGGTCGGAGGCCACAGCGTCCGGGATAATGAACTCAAGTTTGGTCTTTCGGTTACCGGCATCGTTCATCCCGATCGTGTTATAACCAACAAAGGCTCCAGGCTTGGGGACAGGCTCATCCTGACCAAACCGCTTGGAAGCGGAATATTAAATACGGCCATGAAAGCCGGAATGCTGGAAGAGAGCCTCAAACAAAAAACTGTAGGATACATGGCCCGTCTAAACAAGGCAGCTGGTGAGGTTATGGCAAAGATGGGCGCAAGCGCTGCAACTGATATTACTGGCTTTGGTTTGATAGGCCACACCTGGGAAATGGCGAGCGGCAGCGGAGTTGCGATTGAGCTCGAGGTAGAAAAAGTCCCTGTGCAGGAAAAAGTGGTTGAGTTTTCCAGAATGGGAATCGTGCCCGGCAAACTGCACGATAATATAAGTTATTATGAATGTAAAATCGAAGGCGAATTAAAAAAGAGTGAAGACTGGATGAGTATCCTTAACGACCCGCAAACCTCCGGGGGCATGCTAATATCGGTGCCGGAAGAAAAAGCAGAAGAGATGCTCTCACAGATTCAGGGCTCCGGAAGCCCGGAAGCTGCCATCATCGGACGGGTAATCGACGGGCACAAGGGGCATGTATATTTAAGATGAGCAAGAAACAGGCAGGCCAGGACAAGGAAAAGCTTAACCTGGAGATGCGCAAGTTGCCCCAGGTTGAAATTCTTCTCTCCAGGCACGAAATGGAAACCCCGATACGGCGATATTCCCGCCCTCTGGTAATCCAGGCGATATCCCGCGTGCTTTCTTCTGCCCGCGCCGATATTGCCAACGGGAAACCGGCTCCTTCCCAGGAGGAGCTTGTGAGCCTTGTGACTGGCGATCTTGACCTAAGCTGGCCTGGTTTTGGGAGTCCGGTTATAAACGCCACTGGAGTTGTGCTCCATACCAATCTGGGAAGAGCGCCCCTGCCAAAGGCAGCCCTGGAAGCCATCAACCGGCTCTGCGGGGAATTTTCGGTTCTGGAATACGACCTTAAAACCGGCAAGCGCGGCAGACGCGCCCAGGACCTTGAAAAGCTGTTTGCCATTCTTACCGGAACTGAAGCTGCGCTGGTGGTTAACAACAATGCGGCTGCGGTACTGCTCATCCTGGTGGCACTGGCCAATGGCCGGGAAGCAGTTGTCTCAAGGGGGGAACTGGTTCAGATCGGTGGCGGTTTCCGCGTACCGGAAATAATGGAACAGAGCGGTGTGAAACTGAGAGAAGTAGGTACAACTAACCAGACATACCTGGCCGACTATGAGAAGGCAATAAGCGAAAATACCGGCTTACTGCTTAAAGTGCATCGTTCCAACTTTGCCTTGCGCGGTTTTATAAGTGAAGCAAGCATAACAGATATGATGAAGCTGGGAAGAAAATACCAGATTCCGGTTGTGTATGATATAGGCAGTGGTTCATTTTTTGACACACAGGACTATGGGATGGAATACGAACCAACCGTCCCGGATGCTGTAAAAGAAGGGGCGGATGTAATATGCTTTTCCGGCGATAAGCTTTTTGGGGCATCACAGGCGGGTATAATAGTAGGTAAAAAGGAATACATTGATAAAATGCGCTCTCACCAGTTGCTGAGGGCAATACGGGTAGACAAGATGGCAACTGCTGCGCTGGAAGCGGTGGTCCAGTTGTACCTGAATAAAGAAGCAAAGCAGACGGTTCCAGTATGGCAAATGATGGAGCTCACAGCTGAGGAAATAGGCAAGCGGGCAAAGACGCTTGCCGCTACTTTGAACTCCTGCGGAATTACAGCCGAAGTGAAGCCGGGCTTAAGCATGGTTGGAGGCGGCTCGCTTCCAGACCAGACACTTGGCACTTATGTGGTTACAGTAAAGCCTGGAATCTCATTAGAAGCCTTCTCATCCCGTATGAGGATGGGAACCCCGCCGGTTATAGGCCGCATAGAAGATGAGCGTTTTGTTCTCGATCTGCGTACAGTTTTTACCAGCCAGGAGGAGATGCTCGTGCAAAAGATCCTGGAAAATGCCAGATAATAACCATGTTAACGATCGGTACAGCAGGCCATATAGACCATGGTAAATCCAGCCTGGTAAAAGCTCTAACAGAGATAGACCCCGACCGCTTGCCGGAAGAAAAAATCCGGGGCATGACGCTGGATCTTGGGTTTGCCTGGCTCAAACTTCCCTCTGGAGAAAAGGTCGGCATAATCGATGTTCCTGGCCATGAGCACTTCGTGCGAAACGTCATACCTGGAATGAGCGGTATCGATGGTGTTATTCTGCTGGTGGCTGCCGATGACGGCTGGATGCCCCAGACCGAAGAGCACATGCAAATCATCAACCTGCTTGGTATAGAAAATTGTATTATCGCACTAAATAAAGTTGATCTGGCCGCTGACGAAGAATGGCTGGAACTGGTTGAAGCAGATATCAATGAAAGATTAAAAGGCACGTCTCTGGAGGGGTCGCCGATTATCCGCCTCAGTGCACGTGATGGAACCGGGGTGAATGAGCTTAAAGAGGCCATTTCCAGCCTGGTTTTGAAAGTAAAGGCCGGGCGGGATATAGGGAAAGCCCGCCTCCCGGTTGACCGGGTGTTTATCATCAAGGGAAGCGGGGTGGTTGTTACCGGCACTTTGCATTTTGGAGCGCTTTCCAGCGGAGATGATGTGGTGGTGCTGCCAGCAAATACTCCTGCCCACATCAGAAGTGTAGAGTGCTACAAGGAAACTTCAAAGACGGTTGAGCCCGGCTGCAGGGTTGCGCTGAACCTGAGTGGGGTAAAAAGAGAAGATCTTGGGCGCGGTGATGTAATAGTGCCTGTTTCGGGCGACAGAAGCATAAGCAAAATCATAAATACCCGGGTCAGCATTTTGCCAAACTCTGGTTTCAAGTTAAAAAACGGGGAAGAAGTACTGGTCTATATTGAAACGGGGGAGTACATAAGCCGGGTAACTCTAATGGAGGGGCGGGAGCTTGTCGGTGGTGAAACAGGTTTTGTGCAGTTAAAACTTGACCGTGAGGCGCCGGTCTATATCGGCCAGCGGTTGATAGTGCGCCGGCAATCACCGGCTGATACGATCGGGGGAGGAGTGGTGCTGGATCCGTTTGCAAGTGTGTTTAAAACACGCAATGCTCAAGCGACAATCTCCTGGCTCGAAAGGCGAGTATCTTTGCAGGCGCAAGATTTGGTGCTGACTGAGCTTGAAAAGCGCAGTTTTATTGAACGTAATGGCCTGCTTGGTTGTTCTAATTATTCTGATGATGCCATCAGTCTGGCGGTAGATGAACTGGCCGCCAGAGGGACTATCGGAATTAAAGGCGGCCACCTTTTTTATTCAAAAGACTGGCAGGCAAGGAAAGCCGAGCTGGCAGAGATAATTAGCCTGGAACACCGGGAGAACCCTCTCAAACGTGGAATCACCCAGGCTGGAGCCCAGGTAAAACTGGGGCTTCCCAGAGAAATATTTGCGATAATGGTTGAGGAAACGCTGGCTGAGGGCATAATCTCTCGGGAAGGGGAATGGCTGGCACTGCCAGATTTTAGCCCCGGGCTTTCTGACGATCAAAAAGCAGTAGAAGCACAGATCATGGCCCTGTTTAAAGCCAGCCCTTTTTCTCCACCTTCGTTTAAAGAGCTGGCAGCTCAGTTTTCTGGCCAGGACGATGTTATATACTACCTGCTTGATGAAGGCAGCCTGGTACAGCTTTCTGAAGGCATCCTGCTTGAGAAATCTACCTATGAAAAGATAAAAAGCGATGTAACCGCTTTCCTTAAGGCTAACGGCAAACTGGCAATACAGGATATGAACAAACTCTTCGGGCTTACTAGAAAGTACTCCATACCAGTTCTTGGCCAGCTGGATAAGGAAAAAGTAACCCGCAGAGAGGGCGACGCCCGCGTTCTGGCGTAAATCCGCCGGCGTTTTCTTTACAAGTGGAGCACGCTCTCATATAATTTAGGGCAGTAAAACCGGACAGGCCGGTTTTATGTATGCCGGGGTGGCGGAATCGGCAGACGCAGCGGACTTAAAATCCGCCGGAATAAAATCCGTGTGGGTTCAAATCCCACCCCCGGCACTCTGGAAACAGAAACAAAAAAAGAAGCTGCTTTTCAAGCAGCTTCTTTTTAATTTGAACCAGAATCAGCTTTAGCTTTTGCCGATTTTGAACATCTTGGTGCCGCAATCGGGACAAACGCCTTGAGTAGCCGGCCGTCCATTCTTCATTGTAATGGCGGTGGGGTTCTTCATTTCCTTCTTAGCACGACACTTCATACAATAAGCCTGCATCCGGATTAACCTCCTTCTTGATTTAGCTTTGAAAGCAAGAATAAAACATTGTATGCCTACCTGTCAAGAGAAATTTATCCAATCAGTAGGCTTCGTGGATAAATAGGAGCTAAAGTACTAATAGCTAGGCCCTGAAAATCGGTGCCATCGGCAGCAGAAGCGTGCAGCCGGGCTCGCGGTTTATATAACTGCGGGTGTAATTTGAAGGGAATGAATAAACTACCTGCGCTTTGGGATGTTCAAGGCAAAACAGGAAGACGCCTACGGTCTGAGATTTGGTGCCAAACGGGCCGATAACCATATTATAGCCATCTTTGGCTTCCTGGAAGATCATCTCAAGAGCATTTCTGGCAGCATATGGGTCATCTGGGGGGACGTTTCTTACTTCAACCGAGGGAAGGGATAGAAGCCGGGCGTTATTGCGTTTGGCGTAATCCAGATACTCTTCCTTGTCATCCCTGGGCGGGCTGGTTATGATGGCGATCACCTTTGCCGGGTTGAAATGCTTCCAGACACTGAGCGCTCTTTCAGGCTCGAAACCTAAAAACATGATTAACAAGGTATCTTTTTCCATTGATATATTGCCAAAGAAATTGGGCACCGTTGTAATTTGCTCCACTCCCCTGGTCAGGCGGGTGGGCGCATAGGTTTGGGTGGTGTGTATCAGGCGGGGAATCCCCATGTTTTGCTCTGCAACCAGAAAATGCAGGAGTTCCAGAAGGTAAATCTTGGTGAAGCTGGAAAGATCTATGGTGATGCAGGGTTCGTCCGGATCCTTGGGCTTGCAGCGGTTCCAGACGCTTCTGAGCTGGTTGATAGCTTCGGTCGGAGCATCACGCTGGCAGCGGACTACGAAGACTCCTTCGCTGGTGCGCTTGCCCAGTTCTGCCTGGAGTTTAAACAGGTTGGTTTCTACCTGTTGTTTATAAAAAGGATCTTCAACCGCAAAGATAATGCTGAAGCGGGTGCGAAAGGCCATGCCCATTTTGGAAACAGACTGTATGCAACGGTCTTCAAATCCTGCGCAGCAGATGAAAAGATCATCCGGCCCGTACTCGTTTATACGGTTAAGGTGGTCTATTTCTACTGGCTGGTCGTGCATCTTCATTTATTTTGTATGAAACCGGGGCTTTTTCTGATGCCATCAATATAGTCAGCATTTGCAATAATGTCAACACTGGCAAGGATAACGCCAGCAATTTTTCCTGCAACTGTTTTGACTCATGTGTTTATAAAGTAAAACACTATACAAGGCCTTGTCATAGGCATATGTTAATATTTGCTACATAAGGGCACTGCCCAGCAAGTAAATATTGCGATTAAACTTGAGTAACTTATAGGTGGAGGATAAAATATGGTCAATATGACTAATGAAACCAAGTTATTAAGCATAGAGGGGGCTAGTGCCTGGGCAAGCGAATACCTGGGCTGTAAAGTAACCTCTTCAAATATAGCCTATTTAATCCAGTACGGCAGGGTAAATAAACACGTAACTAATGGTAAAGTGTTTGTCGATATAACAGATTTGCAGGATTATTATAATGCAAATAACCGAACTAAAGAGCTAGAGTGGAAAAAACGTCTTGGCGAAGATCTTATATGGGAACTTTCATTCGATGATTTGAAAGAATCAGAAAGAACCAAACACGTTCATCGACTACATCCTTATAAAGGGAAGTTTATACCCCAACTTGTGGAATATTTTATCGACGAACACACAGATGAACATAAAAGAGAGGTTTATTTTAATAAAGGTGGGATTTTACTCGACCCCTTTTGTGGGAGTGGGACAACGCTTGTCCAGGCAAACGAGCTCGGGATTAACGCTATCGGAATAGACGTGTCCGATTTTAACACCTTAATAAGCAATGTGAAGGTTAGCAAGTATATTCTGGTTGATCTATACAATGAGGCAAGAAAAATAAACCAGTTGTTAAAACAGCATGCTTATGATAACGGTATCGTCAGCTTTGAAAATGAATTAGGGGAAGAGCTTTCAAAATATAATGACAATTATTTTCCAGCTCCGGAGTATCGATATAAAGTAAGGAGAGGGGAAATCAACGAAGTTGAATACGGCGCGGAAAAAGAAGCACAGTTTAATTCAGTATTCACCTCTTTAATTGAGAAGCATGGAATCAAAATTGGTCAGACAAAACCATCTGCGTTTATTGATAAGTGGTATGTTGAAAACATAAGACAGGAAATTGAAATAGCATATGCGCATATATGCTCTATTGATGATGAGAACATTAGTAATGCGCTCAAAGTTATTTTAAGTAGAACTATAAGATCGTGTAGGGCTACAACACATTTTGACCTGGCGACTTTAAAAGAACCGGTTTTTTATACATACTATTGCCATAAGCATGGAAAAATCTGCAAACCGCTCTTCTCAATAACAAATTGGTGGTCAAGGTATTTCCGGGATACTATTGGAAGACTTGCTCAGTATGATAAGTTGCGAACCGATACATACCAGTTATGTTTGACTGGTGATGCCAGAACAATCAATATTCTGGAAAAGCTCGCAAAAACCAATCCAACCCTTGCGTCTTTAGTAGCCAATAAAAAGATTGACGGTATTTTTTCCAGCCCTCCGTATGTGGGGCTGATTGATTATCACGAGCAGCATGCCTACGCTTATGAATTATTTAACATGGCTAGGAACGATGAATATGAAATCGGGCCTTTATCCAATGGGCAAGGGGCGAGGGCAAGGGCGGAATATGTAAAATCAATTTCTGAAGTACTTAAAAACTGCAGGAAATATCTAAAGCCAGACTTTAATGTCTTTCTTGTAGCTAATGATAAATATGATTTGTATCCGGAAATATCAAAAAAATCCGGGATGAAGATAGTAAACAGGTACAAAAGACCTGTATTAAATAGAACCGAAAGAGATAAAGGCGCATACTCAGAGACTATTTTCCACCTGAAGGACGAAGATTAGAAAATGAGTTTATCTAAAACGCAACGTGAAACTATAGAACAAATATTGATCAATAGCCTTCGGCATAAATTTAATAACTACAATCCAGAACCAGCCTCAATGCCTTTTCATGCGAGGCTTCTTGGTCAAGACAGGCTGGCATTATACTCATTCATTCATTCCTTGAGCACTAATTTTGGTACAGCGATATTTGAGCCTGTAGCCGTGGCTATCGCTAAAAATAATCATAAAGAAGCTTCTTCACAGGTGACTGCAGGAGATTTTATTTATGAGGGAGCACACCTTGCTATATCTCAAATAATGAATCATCTTACTACCGCCAGCAATGACCCTGATAAATCACATGAGATAGAAACAATCAGGGCAGTATGTCAGCAGGGAGACAGGATAAAGGTACGTTTAACGAAAGTAGACGTGATGATAGAAGACTCTTCTGGCGATAAACACCTGTTTGACCTTAAGACTGCTAAGCCAAACTCGGGAGCGTTTAGAGAATTTAAAAGAACTTTATTGGAATGGGTGGCAGCGGTTCTAGCAGAAAATCCCAAAGCCCGCGTCCATTCCTTGATTGCTATACCTTACAATCCTTATGAGCCGCAGCCTTATAACCGGTGGACGATGCGGGGTATGCTGGATTTAACACAAGAGCTTAAGGTCGGAAAGGAATTTTGGGACTTTCTCGGTGGAAGTGGGACATACGAGGGTTTATTGGATTGCTTCGAGAAAGTAGGGCTCGAACTACGCGGAGAAATAGACGATTATTTTACCAAATTCAGGCACGACCATCAGCATTTGCAATAATGTCAACACTCTACATTAATTTGATTGGTATTACACGAAGGCTAAACTTTTATATCGATGCGAAAATAAACTTAAAAGGTTGTGGTATTTGACCCGTGCCAAATATACGGGTTATCATTTGTCTTGATGTCTCGCATTATCCTGGCAGTGGCGATGCTGGCACTCCATATTCCATTATTAAACACTCAGGCGGCTACAGCCCCTCCTCAAAATCAGCCGGTTTTAAACTGGAACAGGGTTGATATCCCCTCAGAAGAATCTCTAATTGCCCCCGGAAGTGATGTTTTACAGCTACTTTCCACTCAGGACTCAAAACTCTACAGCGTGGTTCATGATGACGATTGTCGCCTATACTTCTCAGGAAATGGCGGAAGTGACTGGGAGCGGTTTGCCCTGCTTGAGGAAGATTTCGTTGAACTTGTGGAATGTAGCGGAAAAACTGAAATACTCTACTATGCAAGTTCCAGTTCTGTATTCCGTTCACAGGATGGCGGGCTCACATTTGAAATTCTGCCCCATTTACCCGGGGTAGATGGAGAAAACAGTTATATCACCGCCGTTTCTGCCGCAATCGTTGGTGGGCAAGAAATGGCAGCGGTTGCGGTGGCGTCCACGTCCTCAGCCGGTACCGGCGGCGTTTTTTTAACTGCCCCTAACGAGTTTCTTTCCCGCTGGCATGACAGCGGCCTGAAATCACTGGAGGCCTATGAGGTTGGCTTTATTCCTGGCTATACTCAGGAGCTTGCCCTGGTGGCAGCCGGCGTTTGTGAAGGCGAACTGGTTGTAAAAACAATGCTGGGAAATGCTGGCTGGGGAAACACCTGGGCAGACGGCGTCTTCCCGGCAGGGAGTCAGAGTTGGGCTGGCCTTGAGGGGGTTTCCCTGGTTTTTTCCGGCGATTTCAGCACTAACCCTCCGGTGATAATAGCAGGCTTGAATGCCGAGGAAGGAGGTCTGTACCGGGTGGAGCTTGGTGACGCTTCAGATATAAGCAGGGTTTACCGGTTGAAGGAAAGCTTTGATGCAATATCTTCGCTGGATGCAGGCAACAGCGGAACCATTTTGGCAGGTTCAGCCTCAGGGGGCGAGGCGTATTTTTCCCTCGACCGGGGCTCAACCTGGAGCCAGTCCTCCTCTCTTCTTGCCGGAGAGGTGGTGACTTCCTGTTTGGTTGTTTCTGAAGGGTTTTACCTGGCAACCAGCGGGGCAGAAAGTGCCATTTCATTCTCTGCGGACGGTTATAACTACCAGCAGATCGGATTTGTGGATACGCGAATAGATGCCCTGCTTGATTTTGCTGTGTCGGCAGATTATGCCAGGTGTGACACCATTTATCTGCTTACCTGGGGAGGAGGCTCCAGCCTCTGGCGCTCCACAGACGGAGCCAATAGCTGGACGCGTTGTTTGTATTATCCTGCGGGTGCAGGTGTTATAGATAAGGTCAAGCTTTCTCCAGGTTACTGGGACACCCATAAGTTAATGTATCTGGCTGGTGAAAGTACTGATGGTCCCTGCGTATGGAAATCAGATGATGGCGGCACGAGTTATATTGCCATGGATTGTCCGCATCCGATCGATTGCTGGGAGATAACCGGTGACGGGGAATTTCTGGTCGGAAGTTTTGACGGCTCAAACGGAGTGGTGCTTGGAACGCAAAACGGAGGGCTCTCTTATAGAACAACAATTATCGGTGAGGCTCCGGTATGTTCTCTTGATGTATCCTCAGGTGGGGCTGTTTTGGCTGGGGATACCGCGGGGTCAGCCTGGATTTCATCTGATTACGGGGAAGGCTTTTCCGTTTTGCCAGGGCTGGATGAGACCGGCGGTTCCGCGTTTGTTGCTTTTGACGATTCATTTGAGCAGACTGGCCAATTATTTGTAACTTCAGATTCGCCTGGTGAAGGAGTTTACTCTGGCAAGGTATCTGAAGAGGTGACCTGGAAACGGCTGGATGATGAAAATGATTCTTCAGGATGCAGGTTCAGGTTTCTGGTTACCAGAGAAAACGGGCTGGTGTATGCAGTTGATTCTCAACCCCTTAATCACGAGGCCGGACGGGGGCAAGTCTTACGCTTTTTAAACGCACGGCGAGGTGCGGTTATCGCCGATGTTATAACTCAAGGCCTTGAAGAGGGGTGCTGCCTTGAAAAGATGACAGCCGTAAATAATTCCCTGTGGGCGATGGATATATACAACAATCGTTTGCTTTGTTACACCGATACTCTTGCTCAACCTCCGGAACTGTTAAATCCTGTGGATGGAGAGGGCTCTGCCGGAACGCCAGAAGACGGTCTTGTTCGTGGTATTACCCTTAAGTGGGGCATAATGCCAGGCGCCGGAGCATATCACTGGCAGGTTTGCGACACGCCTTCTTTTTCTGGAGTAAGAGAAGATATGGAAGGGATAACTCCCGATGCAGAAGTGGAATTGCCAGCGCTGGATGGGCAGACTGCTTATTTCTGGCGTGTTAAGGCAGCAAAACCGGTATCAAGTCCCTGGTCAGCCCCGGCAGGTTTTACAACTTCTGTACCAACATTCGTGGTTGCCCCCGGGCTTGAAAGACCCCTGCCCGGAGAAAAAGATGTTTCTGCCCGGCCGATATTCCAATGGGAAAAGATAGAAAAAGCCAGCTGCTATGAACTGGTAGTTGATACCAGACCCAATTTTGATGACCCGGTGATAATGCGCATCGGAAGGCAGGCTTTAAACGCCAATGCATGGCAGGCAGATGAAAGTCTGGAACATGAAACCGGATATTTCTGGAAAGTCAGGGCGGTTGATGCCGGCGGGGTAAGCGAATGGAGCGCTGTTGGAAGCTTTGTAACCACTAGTGAGCCGGTTGTTCCAGGCGAACCGGTACCGGAACAACCGGTAACGACTATAACACTGCCGGTAACCACTACAGTAAACATGAGGGATGTAACCACGGTCGTGCCTACTTTTAAAGTTCCCGGGCAGACAATAATCATCACTCAAATCCCTGGTGACGTTTACCCTCCGGCAAAGATGCAAATACCACAATGGGGGTTTGTGATAATTGCTCTGATGGGGCTGGTGCTGTTTTTATTAATAGTTTTGCTTGGTGTATTACTTATCCGAAAGACTTAGCGGAAGCAATAATGGAAAAGGCTGAAGCGCTGATGTACCCGAAATGCTATGCGGGGCTTTCGAGCACTATCACCTGGGTGGTCTGGGGAAGGTTGTTCTTGGTTACGTTATATTTAGACTGAGCTGGCAGGCCCTGTGAGCCAACTTCACTCAAGAATTTATCTACCGGGTCAAGCTCAAGCGATGTGCCGGATGTTTTGTAGTGCATGGGAATTACGACTTTTGGGTCAATATTGCGCACCAGTTTGGCTGCAGTTGCAGCATTGATGGTGATGTTTCCTCCTACAGGCAGTAGAAGTACATCGACATTACCAATGGCTTCAATCTGCTCATCGGTTAACAGGTGCCCCAGCCGGCCAAGGTGGCATATGGAAAGCTCATCAACCTCCAGCGCGTAGATCGTGTTCTTGCCGCGGATGGAGCCACTGGATTCATCCTGATAAGAAGGTAAGCCGATAACAAGCACGTTGCTGACTTCGTATTCCCCGGGACCCTGGATGATATAGGGCTCGCCCCCGATTTTTTCTATGGCGGCGTCGTCGTCGGGGCTCTTATAACTCAAACAGAGGATATCGGCGGAACTGCGGTTAAGGTTATTGCCGGCTTCTGAAAGATAGGGATCGGTAATAACGGTAACCTGTTTACCTTTTATACGAAAGCTTGATTGACCTAGCCAGTTAATTTCCATAATTACAGTTTAATATTAGCACACGTTAGCCAAAACGGGCAAACAAAAAAAGCAAATCACTGGCGTTTGAATAAAGCTCTTTATTGACCGCCGTGGTATATTATTGATATGCGCATAGCAATCCTTGCTGATATACACGCCAACCTGGATGCTTTCATCGCTGTACTCAGGGACTGCGAGAACCGCGGCGGGGTGGAAGAATACTGGTTTTTGGGGGATGTGGTCAATTACGGACCCGATCCAGCCAAGTGCGTTGAAATCATGCGGCGTTTGAAGCACTGTGCTGTTTGCGGCAACCACGACCTGGCTGCTGCAGGAAAAATCTCAACCCGGCTTTTTAACCCTGATGCGGCAGCAGCTATGGAGTGGACTATTAAACAGCTCAATCCTCAGGATGCCGGATTTCTCTCCGCACTTGAGCAAACGGCCGTGAGAGGAGACTTTATGCTTCTGCATGGAAGTCCCAGAGACCCGGTTTGGGAATATCTGATATCCAAAGGTCAGGCTGAGGAAAATTTTAGCTACTTTTCAAGCAAATACTGCTTTGTTGGCCATTCTCATGAGCCGCTGATATTCAGGCTGGATGAAAACGGGCACACCGAATACGTAAACTTTAACGAAGGTATAGGCCAGGTGATTGGCGACTTTAGGTTGATCATTAATCCGGGCAGTGTTGGCCAGCCTCGCGATGGTGATCCCAGAGCCAGCTACGCAATTCTTGACAGTGAAACATCGATGATTAAGCTGTACCGCGTTACATATGATATAGGAGCAACTCAGCTAAAAATGGTCAAGGCAAACCTGCCTCTGCGCCTGGTGGCAAGACTTGAGAAAGGTATGTAGTTGGAAGAAGCAGAAAACGAAATTATAAAACCGTCACTGGGAAAAGAGACCAGGCAGCTGCTTAAAGATGAAGGCCTAAAGGCAAAAAAGAGCCTCGGACAGCATTTTCTGGTAGATGGAAGAGCCCTGGGAAAGATCGTCACAGCAGGTTGTGTTAGCGGGGATGACACCATAATAGAAGTCGGGCCGGGCCTTGGCGTTCTGACAAAGGAGCTCGCCCGGACGGCAAAACAGGTTATCTGCATTGAAATCGATGCCGGGCTCTCAAACAGCCTTGGATCTCGGCTGTCAGAGCTGGCAAACGTAAAAATTGTTAACCGGGATATTCTGGATATCCATCCAGGCGAGGTTCTTCCCCCCGGAGAAACCCGATATAAAGTTATCGCCAATCTTCCCTATTACATCACATCTGCGGTGCTTCGCCACTTTCTTGAATCAGAAATTCCTCCCCATCTCATGGTGGTTATGGTTCAGAAAGAAGTTGCAAAACAAATAGCTGCCAGGCCAGGCAAAATGAGCCTGCTGAGCGTAGGAGTTCAGCTATATGGGCGTGTAGAAATTGTTGCCGCGGTTCCAGCTCGAAGTTTTCATCCGGTACCAAAGGTAGATTCAGCTATAGTCCGGGTGACTGGTCATAACCAGGCCTTTATTCCGGTTAAAGACCGGGACAGTTTTTTCAGGATTGTACGTGCCGGATTTGGCGCACCGCGAAAGCAGTTAATAAACACCCTCTCTCACGGCCTTGGAGAAGAAAAAGAAATTATTCTCCGCACACTGCTGGAAGCAGATATCGAGCCGACCAGAAGGGCAGAAAGCCTTTCTATTGAAGATTGGTGTCGTTTGTGGCAGGTTTTTCAAGCGGGATAAGGAGAAGGCAGATGTTTGCATTAAAAGCACCGGCAAAAATAAACCTGATTCTGGAAGTCCTTGGAAAACGCAAAGACGGGTATCACGAAGTTAGTGGTGTTATCCAGGCCATCTCATTATCAGATGTACTCGAGTTTCAGGCCTCTGACAGTTTTAGCTTTAGCTGTGACAATCCCGAATGGGATGGAGCTAAAAGCCTGGTATCCAGAGCAGCTTATCTGCTTGCTGAACAAACTGGAACGTCCGCAGGCGCAAGTATCAGTATACGAAAGAACATACCGTTTTCAGCAGGATTGGGAGGCGAAAGCAGTGCGGCGGCAATCACATTGATAGGGTTAAACCATCTGTTTAAAACCGAACTGCTGCCTGGTGATCTCTTCTGCCTGGCTGAAAAATTGGGGTGTGACGTGCCCTTCTTTTTAACCGGGGGTACTGCACTTATATCTGGAAAAGGGGAAAAAGTGAGCCCTCTGCCTTCACTGCCGCGCCACTGGGTAATTCTTCTGGTGCCCACAGATATGGGGACTCAGCGTAAAACCGAGAAGATGTATTCCTGTCTGGATCCGGGAGATTACACAACCGGTGTTAGCACCGACTCTTTCATATCTTCTCTTACGCTTGGAAAAACAGACAATCTGCCTGATTTCTACAATGTATTTGAAGAGGTGGCAGAGGAAGTGTTTGGTGATATCCACTGGTACCGCGATCAATTATACCTGGCAGGGGCAAAGAGGGTAAACATGGCCGGGTCAGGCCCGGTTTTGTTCTCGCTGGAGAAAGATAAATCCCAGGCAGAGCAAATCGTAAAACGCCTGAGCGAGAGCGGCCTGAAAGCGATGCTGGCGCACACGATAGAAAATACAGGGTTTGAAATTATCGACTAGGGCTTTACCGCTGGCTCAAGGGCTGGAGCGCCCCAGCAGGTTTTTGGCCATTTCTATTTCCTGCTTCCGGGTTGAAACCACTCCGTTTAACCGGGCGTTTTTGATCTTTTGCAAAGCTTTGCCGATATCCGGTCCGGGGGAGTAGCCGAGTTCGATTAACTCATCCCCTCCAAGAATCGGCCTGATGTGGCGAAGACTTGCCAGATACATCCTGAGCCGTTCTTTTACCATGGAGTCCGGCGAAATGACAGTAAAAGCTTCGATCGCCACAGGGGTAATGCTGTCAAGGATGCGGCAGATATCTGCCGGCAGTAAGCCTGGAAGCCTGAGGTTGATTAGACGTTTTTTCAGTTTGCTGATATCACCCACCGTTTTGCGGGAATCAGCAGAAAGGTTTAGCCGTGCGGCTAACCGCTGTGCATCGGAGTCTGCCATGCCCCCTATCCATGAAGCCAGATAGAGAGATGGGAGGGGAGACTCAAGAGAATTGTTTTCCCTGACAGATTTGAACCAGCCTGCCGAAGTCATGTCAAAAACGAGTTTTTCCGATACCGCCTTTAACACCGAAAGCCGGCTTGCGCGGCACAGGGCTTTCTCCGGAGCCTGTTCATCTAAAATGCATTCAAATTCATATCTCAGCCGGTCAGCAGAGAGAGCCGGGATGTGTTTCTTGGCTTCTTGTAGCAGCGTGAGGGTTTCGGGCTCGATTTCAAAGCCAAACCTTTGTTCATATCGGATCGCTCTGAATATCCGGGTTGGATCATCTGAAAAGCTTTCAGGGTGCAATATGCGGATTATACCTGCCTTAAGATCGGCGTATCCTCCCAGTGGGTCAACCAGATGGCCGTATGTATCTCCGGATATGGAAACAGCCATCGCGTTGATTGAAAAATCCCGCCTCTTGAGGTCATCTTCCATGGTTCCGGCCGTTATCTTAGGAAGAGCGCCGGGATGATCGTAGGTTTCTTTCCGGGCAATGGCGATATCCACAGTAAAGCCGTTTACGGAAAGCTTTGCAGTCTGGAAACGCTGGTGCAGTGTGATTTTGGCATTATACAATCTGGCAATTTCATCTGCCAGAGCGTGAGAATCTCCTTCTACAACCAGGTCAATATCCTTGCTTTGGATATCGATAAGCAGGTCTCTGACTATGCCGCCGGCAACAAACAGCCGCTCCCCGCGCTTGTGACAAAATTCACCGGCCCGCGTAAGCAGGGAGAAAAAATCCTCTGCAAGGCTGGCTTTAAGACTCGCAGTTATTCTGGT
>Ga0265294_10002014_pt1 | contig 26938 bp, 22 predicted proteins | sample MunlanPumphouse3_FD_192504 | JGI IMG/M metagenome (GOLD analysis project Ga0265294, IMG submission 192504) | Groundwater microbial communities from a municipal landfill in Southern Ontario, Canada - Pumphouse #3 | ecosystem: Environmental > Aquatic > Deep subsurface > Groundwater | place... | reverse complement strand
TTCTTACTTCTTACTTCTTACCCCTTACCCCTTACATTTCCACTTATTTCTTCCCAAAAAACAGAAACAGTGCTAAAATATTCATAATCTCAAGCCTCCCGAAAAGCATTTCGAATGAAAGAACATATTTGGCAGCAGCGGGTAAAGCAGCATAGTTATCCAATGAACCTACGTCACCAAATCCCGGACCTACGTTTGCAAGTGATGCAATGGAGGCGGAGAAAGCGGTGAGTCCGTCAATATTCATAAAAGTGAGGATTAGTGTTGCAATAAAAAAAGTGAGGATGTATATAACCAGAAAGGTGAGTGTTTGCAACTCAATGCCTTCCCCAATGACTTCGTCATCTATTTTGGATGCAAATATCCCCTTTGGATGTTGGATCATTCGCAATTGTTTTTTCAATATCTGAAAGAAAAGATAAATTCTGTCGAATTTGAATCCGCCTCCCGTAGAACCTACCATGGAACCTTGAAAAGTGAAGTAGACAAGAATAACTACGGCGAAAGCAGGCCATATAGTTGTGTCTACTGTAGCAAAGCCGGTTGTGGAAACCAAAGATGTTACTTGAAAAAGGCTGTGACGCAACGAATCTCCAAAACTATAAAGGTTTTGTTGATAAAGGTTGAATGCAACACCAATAATTCCAATTACAATGAAAAGAATATAGGTTCGAACAGATTTTGAATGAAACAGATTGGGTTTTTTACCGATAATGGTAACATACAGCATGCCAAAGTGCAAACCGCTCAATAACATAAATATCACAACGGTCAGCTCCATCCAAATATTGTTATAAAATGCCATGCTTGTGTTTTTTGTAGAAAACCCCCCGGTTGCAATGGTGGACATGGAGTGACATACAGCATCGAAAAAAGTCATTCCTAACTGCCAAAGAGTAATTGTTTCCAACAAAGTGAGACTTATATAAACAATCCCGATGATACGTGCAATCTGTCTTGCTTTGGTTTTAAAATTCATGCGCGAAAGATTGGAAACTTCCGTTTTGTAAAGGCTCGAACGCAATCCTCTTGCCTGCGGCAATATGAGCAAAACAAAAAGAATTACTCCCATTCCGCCAATCCAGTGCGTGGAAGCTCGCCAAAAGAGAATTCCTTTGGGAAGTGTTTCAATCTCGTTTAAAATAGTGGCTCCGGTAGTTGTATATCCCGACACGCTTTCGAAAAAGGCATTGACAAATGTAAATTCTCCGCCCCACATCACATAGGGCAACATACCCACCACACAAGTTATAAACCAACCCACCACACTGATTGCCAATCCTTCACTGAAACGAATTTCATCAATTTTTTCAGTAAATATTAGCGGGAAAAGTCCTAAAATGGTACAAACTAATCCGCTGTAGAACAAGGGAACGAACGATGTCTCTTTAAGGAAAAATGATATAAATGCCGACAGATATAAAAACAGTGCATTAAAGAGCAAAACGTACCCAATGTATTTTATGATAGCTTCTTTTCTCACTTATTCAGATTTACAATACGATAAAACTCTTCTAATTAAATTGTCAATTTCTATTTTAAGCGTTTTCAACTCATCTTCTGAGTTAATCGTCACGTTCAAATTGGTTAACGGAGGCTTGTAATTTTTCGTCGCATCAATTAGTTTATGTAAGGGTGTTACAAAGTAGCGGGAAATGAAAAAATTAAGCAAAAGTGCAAATATAATCGCTAAAATGATGGATACAATTCCCGGCATCATGGTTTGATAAAGCCTGTTGTGCATTTCCGTTGCCTTTGAATACATGCTGGTTTGATTTAATTCCATTAGGAAATTTACCTCTGTTTTGGTTTTGATAAACTGATTGTGCAGCGTTTTATATACCATTTCATTTGTACCGGTTTTGTTCAAAATGGCCGAATCTAATAGAGCCGAATATGTTCTATATTCTGATTCTATGTTCTTGATAACTCCTTCTTCACCCTTTTCAGTTGCATTTTTCTTTATCTCGATCATCGATTTTTGAATGGTTGAATCGGCTGCATGTATCACGGACAAACCTTTGGAACCATCTCCCAAATAAACCATCAAAATTCCACTATCTTCTCTTTCTAATGCATAAATGACCTTTAAAGCATGTTCAATGGATTGATAATTATTATCGATTACATCGCTGAAAGAATTGTTCATATTCCGTAACTCCCATATCGACATCAAGCCAGCTATTAGTAACATAAATACCAATAGCATGAAACTCGAAAATATTTTTACTTTCAATTTTTTTATCATTTTCACTGAGATTTAAATGGATTGTAAAAGTAACTATATTTTGCATTTTTAGGTGCATTTCCTTCTTTTTTAATAAAAAAAATTAGGACATCTTTTTATAGATATCCTAATTTTTAAAAGGTTAGAACTGCATGTTGATTAATTCATCAACGACATAAATTCTGCATTACTTCTATATTTTGCAAATTCCAGATCGGTTGCCGCTTGCATTTTCATCGCGCTGTCGCGATCAATTGCTGTGCGCAGGTTCGATGTTACTTCAGCAAAATTATTGGTACGTGCTGCAATTAAAGCTTTCAGGTAAGCTGTTATTGCATCCGGATTTTCAATAGCATTGAGAGTTTCGGATGCTTTGTTGTAATTGTTGGTAAGCAATTGTGCCAAAGCAGCATTGTTTGTTTTAACATCACCAAAAGCTTCTACTGCTTGTGCGTATTGACCATTTTTTAAGTACAAGAGAGCCATTGCTTGATCCAGATTTTTTGCTCCGGATGCAGTTCCCAATAGTTCTTCGGCTCTGTCAGTTTGGTTTTCGTTAAGCGCAAGCAAAGCTAAGTTCACATTGGCTTCGGGAGCTTGCGACTTCACTTGCAGTGCACGATTGAATGCTTGCATAGCTTTATTTATATCACCTTCGCGATAAAAGCTTGTTCCGATATTGTTCCAAGCACGGTAATCTTGCGGATAGGTTGCTGTGACGTACTGATATATTTTTTCTTTTTCCGGTGTGTTATCAATAAGTGTGGCAGCATATAGCAACTCTTCTATGTTCAGTTCGCTTGGATTGCTTTTCCAGAAGGACAAAATTTCATCATCCGACTTGCCAATTATTTCAATGTTTGCAGTCAATCTTGAACGACGTAGTTGTGGTAAAATAGTTTCGGCAAGTTCTTGAAAAACAAATGAGATGTTTTTTATCTCTCTTTCGCGTGTTTCGGGATCAGGATACATCGATAAAACTCGCAAAACTAAATCTTTGTCTTGCAAATTTGAGGCTTCAACCAATTGGCGAAAACCTTCCCAGTCTTGAGCAGTATAATGTGCGTTGATATCGGTGTTCACATCTTGCTTTTTCATTTCACTATCAAGATAGGCAGAAGTTCTCTTTTCGCGCTCTGCTGCCAATCTTTCGTTCAATGTTAAACCTCCATCAGGTGATGCATATGCAGATACTTCAATATCAACATTTTGCTTCGGATCGGTGTAAGCTTCTTTTACACGTCTTTTCCATGCTGCAATTTCACTTTTGTTTAGTTCGCTTGATCTTAAATCAGCTTGTTGAATTAAGAAAAGGATGTTAGCATCTTGTTGTTGCTGAATAATGCGTTGGAAAGCATCTTGTGCATCGGATGGATCGGTATTGAGGGCGCTTGCAAGTGTGGATGTTGCAACAACTCCGTCGGCAACTTTTACTTCGGGCAATTTCACCGGTTTCCCTTTTATCTTTGCGTTGAAACGAAGGAACAATTCCGATTCGCGCATATCCGGTTCGTATTCGTATTTAAAATTCATTGCCATATTACCTCCTTTGTTGCGGTTGATAATGATACCATTTCCGGCAACTTTATCACCTTGGTATGTATAAGGAGTACCATATGCTTCTTTGCCCGCATATTTAAGAACAGGTGTAACAACTACGGTAGCATTAGAGTTGAACCATTTTTCAGGAAAAATCCCATTTACAGTAACCGGCACTTCATTTCCAACTGTCTCTAATGGAGAAGGGGTTACATTAAAATGCGACGGCGTTAATGGTTTCAACGAACTACTGCATGAAGTGCTTAAAATTCCTATAAAGGCAAGCACAAACAACGATAAAAAAATGTTTTTAGTTTTCATGTGTGAATAAAATATTATGTTAATGATTTTGATTGTGATTTACAGACAAAAATACCTTTTTTTTATCACATTAAAAAAGAAAAGGATGTTTTAAAATTATATTAATGCACTTAATCGGTAATAAATCCTAAATTTCTCATTATATGCTGATTCTGTTCGTGCAAATTGATTGCGTTATACGCTTTATACTCTCTACGTAACGGATAATGAGAGCGAAAATAATAAAAGTTGTCGGGGTTTTCTTTCAATAATTTGGAGTCATTCAAAGGATTGTAGGTATGAAGAACAGCATGAGCTATTTGCTCATCGACTGCATACCTCGATAAATCGATCTCCTTATTTTCAGGTTCCGGAATAGGAATCAACTCAATATGTTCTTTTTTCAGATTAAAAAAATCGTTTATTGAATATAAACTCATTCTGGTTGCATTCCATTTTCCATCAGCAGAGTATCCTGCAATATGAGGAGTTGCAATATCCACTAACTGAAGAAGTTTTAGATCGATGTTCGGTTCGTTTTCCCAAGTATCGATAATGGCTCCTGAAACATTCCCTGCTTTTAAAGAGTTTTTCAATGCTTGATTATCCACAACGGCTCCACGAGAAGTATTGATAATGATGGGTTTTCGGTTTAAATCGTCAAAAAAAATTCCATCGGCAAGATGAAAAGTAGGGTGTCTGCCTTCTCTTATTAAAGGTGTATGAAAAGTAATAATATCAGCCTGTTTTTGAATCGTTTCCAAATCCACAAACAGATCGCTATTTTCCGTCTCACGCCGGGGAGGGTCGTTCAATAAAACTTTCATTCCAAAAAGTTCGCAGGCACGAGCCACCTCTTTTCCCACATTGCCAACACCCACAATACCAATTGTTTTGTCCTTTAACTTAAAATTGTTCTTTTCAGCCATGTATATCAACGATGCCGTAACGTATTGTTCCACCGAACGTGCATTGCAACCCGGTGCTGTACGCCACGCAATGTTGTGTGCATCGCAATAATCTGTATCGATATGATCAAAACCAATGGTGGCGGAACAAATGAGTTTTACGTTGGAATCTTTCAATATTTTTTCATCGAAATGTGTTACCGTACGAACAATCAATACATCTTTATCCTTTACGGCTTCTTTTGTAAACTGGTCGCCGGGAAGATAAGAAACTTTTCCAAACTGTTCTGCAACACCTTTGAGATAGGGAATATGTGCGTCAGCTAAAATTTTCATATCTGCAATTTTATGCTCTTGATTTAGAAAGAAGATCTCCTGCCATTGCTTTCGCTGCTTTTCGTCCGTCGCCCATGGCGAGAATTACGGTGGCACCTCCTCGAACGATGTCGCCTCCGGCATAGATTTCATGTTGAGCCGATTGCATGGTGTCGCTGTTGACAACAATTGTTCCACGATCCGTAATTTCCAAACCGGGAAATGTTGCCGGAATAAGTGGATTTGGAGAAACTCCAACACTCACAATCACTTGATCCACTTCCACCCAAACAGTATCTCCTTCTATGGCAATGGGTCGTTTGCGCCCTGATGAATCCGGTTCTCCAAGTTCCATACGCTGCAATAGCATGCGCTGTACGCGTCCGCGTTCGTCTCCTTCATATTTAAGAGGGTTGTGCAACGTCAGGAAAACGATACCTTCTTCTTTGCCATGATGAATCTCTTCGAGACGGGCAGGCATTTCTTCTTCCGAACGTCGGTAAACAATCATGGCTTTTTCAGCACCTAATCGTCGGGCGGTTCTCACAGCATCCATTGCAGTATTACCACCACCAATAACTGCCACCTTTTTTCCCATATATACAGGCGTATCGCTTTCGGGATTGGCAGCATCCATTAGATTGATACGTGTTAAATATTCGTTGCAAGACATCACACCATTTAAATTCTCCCCTGGAATGTGCATAAAGTGGGGCAATCCTGCACCACTTCCCACAAATATTCCTTGGTAGCCTTCAGCTAATAGATCTTCGTGCAAAATAGTTTTTCCAATAATGCAATTGGTCATAAATTTAACGCCCATTTTTGCCAACACGTCAATCTCTGTATCAACAATTTCGTTGGGTAATCTAAATTCGGGTATGCCGTAGCGCAAAACACCTCCTAATTCGTGCAAAGCTTCATAAACGGTTACGTCGAATCCTTTTTTTGCCATATCTCCTGCAAAAGAGAGCCCAGAGGGACCTGAGCCTATAACAGCTATTTTTATGCCATTGGCAGGATCTGTTTCCGGGATGGCAATGTTTCCGCTCTCTCTTTCGAAGTCTGCAGCAAATCTTTCAAGGTGACCAATTGCTATAGCCGGTTTGTTTAGTTTTTGAACATAAAAACATTGGCTTTCACACTGCCGCTCCTGCGGACATACGCGCCCGCATACTGCCGGAAGTGCACTCGCTTCTTTCAAAACTTTTGCTGCTTCCAAAAACTCATTGCGCTCTATATTTTTTATGAATTTAGGTATATTTATTTCTACCGGGCAACCCGATATACAGGTAGGATTTACACAATCGATACAGCGATGTGCTTCAGCAATAGCCTGTTCTGCAGTTAATCCTAAGTTGACTTCTTCATAATTCCTGCTTCTTACTTCAGGATCCTGAGAGTTCATTTCCACACGTGTCATTGAGGTGCGCTCTTTGTTTTTAATCGCTTTTCTCAATTCTTCGCGCCACGGAGCAGAACGTTCAGCTTTTAAATATTCTTGTGAAGACATTTATTTTTTTTATTTAGCTTTTAGCCGTTAGTTTTTAGCCAACAGCCTGTTTTTTATTCTCTTATTTTGACTCTTTGTTTTTCCGACTAACGGAAGGAATCTCTGTATAATATTCAACTTGTCACTGTTCAACTATTCACTGTTCACTGTTTCCTGTTCACTGTTTCCTGTTTCCTGTTCACTATTAGCTGCTGACCGCTGAATGCTGACCGCTGACAGCTAACCTCTAATTATAAGCCTTCAACCGCATCAACATCTCATCAAAATCTACCTGATGTGCATCAAACTCCGGTCCATCTACACAAACAAACTTTGTTTTTCCACCTACCGTTACGCGACAAGCGCCACACATTCCGGTGCCATCCACCATAATGGTGTTGAGCGAAGCAATGGTAGGGATATCGTATTTCTTCGTTAGAATCGAAACAAATTTCATCATGATGGCAGGACCAATCGTTAGGCACAGATCAACTTTTTCCCGTTGGATCACTTTCTCAATACCTTCCGTTATCAAACCTTTTTCGCCGTATGATCCATCATCGGTCATAATGATAATCTCACTGGCATATTTCTTTACTTCATCTTCCAGTATCACCAGTTCCTTTGTACGTGCTGCTAAAACAGCAATCACTTTGTTACCGGCTTTACTCATTGCTTCAATAATGGGCAACATGGGTGCAACACCCACGCCGCCTCCGGCGCAAACAACAGTTCCAAAATTATCGATGTGCGTAGCTTTTCCAAGAGGACCAACCAAGTCAGTAATGTAATCGCCCACTTCCAAATTACCTACTTTTTGCGATGATTTCCCAACAATCTGAATGACAAGTGTAATGGTTCCCTTCTTAATGTCCGATGAAGCAATCGTGTAAGGTACTCGTTCTCCTTTTTTGCCAACACGCACAATCACAAAGTGTCCTGCACGACGACTTTTGGCAATCAGAGGAGCTTCCACTTCTAATTTTACCACTTTTTCTGATAAATATTCTTTCCCTACAATCTTGTTCATGAACAGGCTGGTTTTTTCTTAATGCTACAATTAAATTAAGCTGCAAAATTAGCTAATTTCTCAAGACTTACAGATTTATTAAATGGAAATTGTCTTAAAATTTTGATAAAGCAATTTATGGTTTGTGTTCTGTAGTGTGTGGAGCCAAATCAATTACGAATTATTAATTACGAATTACGAATGATTCAACCGTGAACGGTACACATTTTAGGAGGGTTAAATATTGCACCATTGCACCCTAATTCTGATTTTCGAATACCTGCCTGTCACCTTATTTAATAAGGTCATCACTTATCTTTAAACAGTTAAAAGTTGGGATAGTGCGGAGTACGAGATGAGGTATATAGACTGTGTGAAACAGTTAACCCGCATTATTCATCACAATTAAACAATGTAAGCATTACGTGTTTATTAACCAGTGACTTATCTGCTCATTATGCTTTAATAGCTATAGCCATTTTTGGGTATTGTTCGCTTTTATCTTTACGTATCTGCTGTGTTGCAAACTCCTTGAAATAGACCTCTATATCGGCGGAGTTCGACGCCTTGCATCTACGCAAAGCTAAAAACGTGAATAATACGGGTTAAATGCCTTTCTAAAATTCCGAATCTCTTGTCCCTCCTCTTTTTCTCTTTACGCTCCTTGCGGCTGTATGTGCCAATCTCCTCTATAATTCACGCCACACATGCAATGCGTGACATTTGTTTTTCTTTTATTAAAAGTGTTGGTTATCTTTGTATTATTATTATTTTGTATAAATATAAAACCACACCATTATGAAAACATTCAGTGAAAATGCCAACGCTATTTTTGATCAGGCTACAGCCGATTATCACATCAAAAATGATGTAAACACACCCATCACCAATCCTTTTGAAGAGGGAACCATCGATAGTTTTTTATACGAAAAAAATTGGATTGATGTAGTTCAATGGCATCTGGAAGACATTATTCGCGATCCCAATATCGATCCGGTAGAAGCTTTGAAAATTAAACGTACCATCGATAAATCCAACCAGGTGCGTACCGATTTGGTAGAACAAATAGATAGTTATTTCCTTTACCTCTATAAAGATGTAAAACCATCACCAGCCGCAACTATCAATACCGAAAGTCCGGCATGGGCGCTCGATCGACTCTCTATTTTAGCAGTGAAAATATATCACATGCGCGAAGAAGCTCATCGCACCGATGCTACGGCAGAACATATCGAAAAATGCGACCAAAAACTTAGCGTTCTTTTAGAACAACGTACCGATCTCTCTTCTGCTATTGATGAATTGCTGGACGAAATTAAGTCGGGGAATAAAGTAATGAAAGTGTACAAACAAATGAAAATGTACAACGATCCTTCCTTAAATCCTGTACTATACGGTAAAAAATAAACCATCGGCATGTTTTTAAACATACTTGTAATTCGCTTTTCAGCGTTTGGTGACGTAGCAATGAGTTTGCCGGCTGTTTACTCCGTTGCAAAAGCATATCCCAATCACACATTTTATGTGTTGACCTCCCAATCTTTTGAGCCTTTGTTTACCAATCAACTGCCCAACATTAAAGTCATTGGCGTTGATTTAAAGCAATATAAAGGGATGGATGGTTTGTACCGATTGGCTCGATTCGTTCATAAAAATTACGATATAGATAAAGTTGCCGATTTGCATGATGTTTTGCGAAGTAAATTCTTGCGCGCCTATTTTCTCCTTCATGGAAAACCGACAAAGCACATCAATAAAGAACGAGCTAAAAAAAGAGCAATTGTTAGACACAAAGCACCGTTAACACAGTTGAAACATTCAATTGATCGCTATCGGGATGTTTTTTTAGAACTGAAGTTAGATTCAGAAATGACTTTCACTTCCTATTTTGAAAACACTCCGCGAAATGTTGATCAGCTAAAAGCGATCTCTTTCGATTCTTCCAAAATCAATATCGGATTTGCACCTTTTGCCAAACATGCTGAAAAGATGTATCCCATAGATAAAATGGAGACTGTGCTGAAAGAAATTGCTTCGGTTGACAACAGGCATATCTATCTGTTTGGTGGTGGCAGTGCTGAAAAACAAAAGCTTCAGGATTGGGAAGCTAAATACCCCAATGTAACTTCAGTTGTTGGAAAACTATCGCTTAAGAATGAGTTGTTGCTGATGTCTTATCTTTCGGTTGTTGTCTCAATGGACTCCGCCAACATGCATCTATCTTCATTAGTTGGCACACCGGTAGTATCTGTTTGGGGCGCTACACATCCTTTCTTAGGGTTTTATGGTTTCAATCAATCGCCCGATAATGCGGTGCAAATAGAGCTGGATTGTCGTCCATGTTCGGTTTTTGGCAATGTGCCGTGCTGGCGTGGAGATCATGCATGTATGGAGTGGTTGCCGGAGCAGATGATTGTGGATAAAATTAAAGCGGTGTTGATGAAGCAGTAGAAAGCGAATTAGTTCCGCATTTGAACAAGAATTCAAATCCCTCGAGCTCCACTAAGTGGCATTTAAACAATCCAACCAAAACATTAAAAAGTCTGTGAATCAATAAATTATTGAATTACATGTTTTTTTTGGTTTGCTCTGTAAAATCGTAAAAGTTAAATCCAAATATCATCCGGATACTCCACTTTTTCTAAAAAAAGGGCATGAGCAGGTGCCGACTCACCGGCAGCACTTCGGTTTTTTGCTTGAATAATTTTTCGAAAGTCATCTTCGCTCAGTCGTCCCCTACCCGCTTGCAAAAGCGTGCCAACAATTGATCGAACCATGTTTCGAAGAAAACGATCGGCTTGTATTGTAAAAATGTAATCTTCTCCCTTTTTTTCCCAACAAGCATATTTCACATTGCAGATATTAGTTTTCGCATCGGTGTGGAGTTTACTAAAGCTGGTGAAATCATTGGTCTTTAATAAAATGGTGCAAAGATGATTCATTAAACTAATATCCGGTTCGAAAAACACCCGATGTTTATATTCGTGCAAAAAAGGATCTTTCTTTTGCGTTACGCAATATGAATAGGTGCGCGAAATAGCGCTAAAGCGCGCATGCACATCGGGAGCAACTTCTTTTATGGAATGAATGGAGATATCTTTGGGTAAAAATCGATTGAGTTTCATGCACAATTCATCGGTATCAAAATCATCATTATCCCAATCGAAATGAGCAATCATGTTACGGGCATGCACCCCGCTGTCGGTTCTGCCAGCTCCAACCACATCCGTTTTTTTGCGCAGCAATGTAGAGAGTGCTTCCTGTAGTGTTTGTTGAACACTGCTGGCGTTTGGCTGGATTTGCCAACCGCAATATTTTTTTCCGTTGTATGAAAGTATGATAAAAAACCGTTTCATTTGTCTCTAACGGTAATGTGGAAACAAGCTTGTTTCATTTCGTGTTTCACATAACATCGGTCGTTCGCTTTCAGATCAAAAAGAACTTGTGCCAAAACAAGTTTAAGCCGTTCCGGCATAAGCTCTCCGGTAGGATGCTGGTCTACTTTCTCAAACCGTTTCCACGAAATATCGAACGTAGTTCCATAACGATGAGCGGAGTTGTCACTTGCATTGATATTGCGTTTCGATAGTCGAGTTATATCATCATCGGTACGAGTAATGCTCGTTACATATAGCTTGTATAATGGCAATTCTTTGCTGTAGAGAGAATCTCTGAAAGTTTGAGCTATATCTATAAATAGTTTAGCGGCCGATGGCACCAGATAAGGAATTGAATGAGTTATTTTATACGATTTATAAAGCTCTAATTCATCGGGCAAACGCACCAGTTCTTTTATTTGATGAAGAGTATCGTCGCGCGTTGCAAGCGGTTTTATGCCGTTTTTAATGGCCGATACAATGTGTAGTTCATTTAAATCGTTGAATTCTCGATTGTAGTTTCCTGAAAACTTTGCTTTACGTTCTCTCAGATCTACCGGAATTATGGTTTCGGGTTCTGTAGTGTTGTTTTTGCTGCCACAGCTAATGGAGATAAGCATTAAGGCAGAAAGAACAACATATTTCATTAAATTCATACGAAAAAAATCTCTCTGGTTTATTTGTTTAATTCGCGTAAACGAATTTTAGTGAGCACTTGTTTGGTGTTCAACGGAAAATCTCCATCCATCATCCATGCGTAGTAGCTGGGTTCACGTTGTAATATTTGGGATACAGATTTACCTTTGTGTTTACCGAAATTGAAAACCTCTTTCCCGTTTTCATCGAAAACGATGCGACCGGCAAAGTCTGCATTGTCTTTAAAGCTTCCGTACTCTTTGGATAAAATCTCTACGTCGTTTGTTAAATCAGGATATCGTTGCAATTGCGATTTCAACACTTCGTATGTGGCTTTGGCATCTGCTTCGGCCGAGTGTGCATCAACCAACTCTTTGTCGCAATAGAATTTATAAGCTGCTTCCAAAGTGCGCGGCTCCTTTTTGTGAAAAATAATCTGAACATCTATAAACTTGCGATTACCCATATCGAAATCGATATCGGCGCGCAAAAACTCTTCGGCAAGCATGGGCACATCAAAACGATTGGAGTTGAATCCGGCCAAATCACATCCTTCGAGATGACTTGCCAGCGATTTAGCTATTTGCTTAAATGTAGGACAATCCTTAACATCTTCATCCGTTATTCCGTGTATTGCAGTTGATTCCGGTGGAATCGGCATCTCAGGATTAACGCGTCGTGATTTCACTTCTTCATCACCGTTGGGAAATACTTTCAAAAAAGATATTTCAATAATTCTGTCACGCGATATATTGATACCTGTAGTTTCTACATCAAAAAAAACCAAAGGGTTTTTCAAATTTAATTTCATTCTAATTTTTTTTACAATGCCTTTGTGGATGATTGTTTTCTTAGCGGCATCGGCTAAGTTTATAAAAATATTTATTACTCTCTTTTGGGGAGTAACAATTACGATATTTTAGTTTGTACTACCATGAATGTACAGCAAACAGCTAAAAGCTGACCGCTAAAAGCTAACAGCTCCTTAATCATTCAACATCATCGGCATAATCAAAGATAACATTTCTTCATTTTCTTCGTTTTCAACAGGAAGAATAATGCCGGCTCGTGAAGGGTCAGACAACTCTAAAGTTACATCAAGTGACGGAATGTTGCTTAAAATATCAGCCAGAAAACTTCCTTGAAAGCCAATTTTCATGGCGGTTCCCGAATACTGACATGTAATTGTTTCTTCGGCTGCAGTCAGGTAATCAATATCTTGTGCGGATAATAATATTTTATCTTCAGAAAGTTCCATTTTAACCAAACTGCTCGAAGGATTCGAGAAAACTGAAACTCGCTTAATTGCATTTAAAAAATCCAATCTGTCCAACGTAGCTTTATTTGGATTGCTTTCTGGAATTACCGAATTATAATTTGGGTATTTTCCCTCAACAAAACGACAAAACAAATTATACTTGGAAAGTTTCACAATGGCATAATTTTCATCGAAAGTCACCACTACTTCGTTCTCTTCCCTTGGCAAAACCGAACGCAATAAATTTGCAGGTTTCTTTGGTAAAATAAATGAGGCATCTCTGTCACCTTTCACATCAGTTGAAGTCACTTTCACCAATTTGTGTCCGTCTGAAGCAACAAACGTTATGTCATCTGTTGTGATGTCAAAGAAAATTCCATTCATCACCGGACGCAGTTCGTCGGTGCCAGTTGCAAAAATTGTCCTATTGATGCCACTGAGCAAAATTTGTGAGTCGAATGTGAGCGATAGTGCCGTTTCATTCAATTCTCTTGGGCGCGGATAATCTTCACCCTTGAGTCCAATAAAATTGTACTTTCCGTTGTGAAAATAGATATACACTTCGAGTGTTTCATCATTAATATCAAACGTTAATGGTTGATCAGGTAATTCCCGCAGGGGATCCAATAAATTATTTGCATTAATTGCTAATGAGCCTTCACCTTCATGATCGGCTACTTCTACGAAAGTTTCCATTCGTATTTCGCTGTCAGCAGCGGTGATAGTCAATTTATTACCTTTTAGTTCAAGAAGGAAACATTCGAGAATGGGCAATGTGCTCTTCGTACTGATTACGCGACTAATATTCAGTAAATGAGATGATAGTAATGCGCTTGAGACTACAAATTTCATAGGATGTTATTTTTATATGTATTATTGAACTTTCATTTAATTGAACAAATATAGGAAATATTTCCTTGAAAAAGGTTCTTTCGTTAATTTTTAATTTAATCCCAATTTTAGGGCATTAATTTTATTGAACTAAGCGATAGTTAGTGTCAAAATGAAAATAGCTATTTCTTGGATTTCTGATATTGCTTTATAAATGGTTCGTATATATGACCTGCGGGATTGACAACGCGTAATTGAAAAAGTAAAACCCCGAAAAATTACTCCTTTTTATTGAGTGGATGATGAGAAATAATTTCCTGACGAAGGAAGTTTCTATCCAAATGGGTATAAATTTCGGTAGTTGTTATTTTTTCGTGTCCCAACATGGCTTGTATGTGTCGAATGTTTGCACCACGCTCAAGCATATGAGTTGCAAAAGAGTGTCGGAAAATATGCGGACTGATTGTTTTTTTAATGCCTGCTTCTGCTGCATATTTTTTTATGTAATAAAAAACTGTGATGCGCGAAATGGCAACTCCGCGTCTACTTAAAAAGAGAAACTCTTCGTTCTCTTTTTTGGCTTCAATGGTTCTTCGGTGAATCAGGTAGTTGTTTATTTTTTGAATAGCTATATCCGATATGGGCACCAAGCGTTGCTTGCTGCCTTTTCCGTCTACACGAATAAAACCTTCGTCGAAAAAAAGATTTGAAAACTTCAAATTCACCAATTCCGAAACACGTAAACCGCAACTATAGAGTGTTTCGATTATGGCATAGTTCCGTGCGCCTTCAATAGTTGATTGATCGATTACCGACAAAATTGAATCTATTTCTTCTATGGAAAGTACAGTTGGAAGTTTTAATCCTAACTGTGGCGATTCTAAAAGTTCGGCCGGATTGAGTTGAATATAATCATCTAAAAAGAGATAGAGAAAGAATGATTTCACTCCCGACAAAACTCGTGCAATGGAGCGGGGTTTGATATCTTGATCGTATAGTTGTGCTAAAAATTCTTCGAGATGAGAAGTTGTAATATCCGTTACTGCTAACTCATTTTCTTCTGCATATTTCATCAATTTATTTAAATCGGTTAAATATGCAGAAATAGAGTTCTTAGAAAGACCTTTTTCTAATAACAAATAGCGTTTATACTTTTGGATCATCTGGTCATTTTTCATGACAAAACCTCTCTGAAGCTTTTTTCATGGCTTTTTTAAAAATAAAACTCTTCCTGAAATTTTTTTTGATAAAATTGATGAGTCCACTCCTAAAAGTCAATCACCTTGGTTTTCGTTCTAAAGAGAACTTTTGCTGAGTGCTGATTATGATGGTTTTCAGAGTGAACTCAACAATCTGTTTTTAGCTTTCAATTCCTTCCTTTTTGAGTTCTTTTTCCAGTGCGAAAGCAGAATAAAGCAAGAAAATAGCACTTATCAGCAATAATACCGGCCACTCATTGCGTTGTTTGTACATCAAGAAAGTAGCAACCAACAACAACAGACAAGCAAAAACCTGAAAATTGAAAAGTCGTTTCCCACGAATACTTTTGCCGGGATAAGGAGAAGCTAAAGTTATTGCTGAAAACAGACTAACGCTCACAACCATTCCCCATACTGCGATTTCGGGAATAAATGAATAAGTTATCGTAAAAATTAAAATGAATAAGGCGGAAACCTTATACACTATATTTTTGAAATTATATTTCATTATTTCTAAGTTAAAACTCTTTTTGCAAAAAGAGCTACTCGATGACGAAAACCTCCTCGTTTTCCTTTTTCATCAAATAATTTTCTCGAGCAAACTTTTCCAAATTTTCCTTGTCCGATTGCAATTCGTGAAGTTTTGCCTTATCTGCTTCGGTTTTTTTTCTGTAAAATTCAATCTGTTTCTTCAAACTTCTGATTTCTTTATCGCTATCTATACGTTTCATAATGTTGCTATCGCTAAAAAAGAACAACATAATAACCACAAACAGAAGAATGCCAACCTGCAGACTTTTAAATCCCAGCAATCCTTTTTTTATTCTTTTTGCCTCTTTCATTATAGTGAAACGAAAATAGTTTGTTTTGTAAAATACAAATATAGAAGAAAAATCGATTCTATTGGAAATTTCTCACAAAAAAGAAATATTCCAAGGTGTAAGCTGAAATATACAAAAAAAAGTTATCTTTGATGTTATAATCTCAATTTTTTAATCCTATTACTGTTTTTCAATGAAAAAAATTATTGCAACACTTTTAGTTCTACAATTTTCTGTACCTATAATCTTTTCCTGTACCAATTTCCTTATTGGTAAAAACGCATCGACTGACGGCTCTACCATGATCTCTTATTCTGCCGATTCATATAATCTTTACGGAGAATTATATCATTGGCCGGCAAAAACATACAAAAAAGGCGACATGCTGAAAGTGTATGAATGGGACTCGGGTAAATACATGGGAGAAATACCCCAAGTTTTACAAACGTACAATGTACTTGGTAACATGAACGAATACCAACTCGCCATTGGCGAAACAACTTTTACGGGACGTCGAGAATTAGCCGATTCCACAGGAATTATGGATTACGGCAGTCTTATCTACATCGCCCTGCAAAGAGCCAAAACAGCACGCGAGGCGATAACTGTTATGACCGACCTGGTGAAAAATCACGGATATTACAGCACCGGCGAATCGTTCTCAATTGCAGATCCAAACGAGGTTTGGATATTGGAATTGATTGGCAAAGGCGCGGGTAACAAGGGTGCTGTGTGGGTGGCAGTTCGCATTCCGGACGATTGCGTTTCGGCACATGCCAACCAAGCACGTATTCAACAATTCCCATTGAACGATCCGGAGAATTGCATCTATTCCCCCGATGTGATCTCTTTCGCACGCGAAAAAGGATATTATTCAGGAAACGATGAAGATTTTAGTTTTGCACAAGCTTATGCCCCACTCGATTTTGGAGCACTTCGTTTTTGCGAGGCACGCGTGTGGTCGTTTTTCAACCATATAAATAAAGACATGGGCAAGTACGTTACGTATGCCAAAGGGGAAACTACCGACCCGATGCCACTTTACATCAAACCGGACAAAAAACTATCGTTGCGCGATGTGCAAAACTACATGCGCGATCATTACGAAGATACCGAACTTGATTGGAGAAACGAGTATGGAGCAGGTCCTTTTAACTCACCTTACCGTTGGTCTCCCTTAACTTGGGAGGTGGACTCCGTAGAATATTGTAACGAAAGACCAATTTCAACTCAACAAACAGGCTTTTCATTTGTTTCACAATCGCGTTCGTGGTTGCCCAATGAGATTGGTGGAATCTTGTGGTTTGGGATTGATGATGCTGCACAAAGTGTTTACTATCCTATTTATGTCGGGAACACAACAGTTCCGGAGTCTATGGAAGTAGGCAATGGCGATTTACTAAATTTCACATGGGAGTCAGCATTTTGGGTGCACAACTGGGTTTCAAATATGGTATACGATCGCTATAGCGACAAGATTGTACACGTAAGAGAAGTTCAAAATAGGCTGGAAAGTAAGTTTGAAACACAACAACCCGATATAGAAAAAGAAGCTTTGGCTTTATACGGAAAGTCGAAACCAGAAGCTGTGAAATTTCTAACCGATTATAGCAACGAGAACGTGAGATCGGGATTGAGCGAATGGAGAAAATTAGGTGAATACCTAATGGTGAAATATGTTGATGGTGTGGTAAAGAAAGAAGAAGATGGTAAATTTAAACGCAATGCATATGGCAATCCGGCATCGCCAGAGAGACCCGGATATCCTGAAGAGCATTATCGTAAAATAATCGAAGAAACAGGAGATAAATATAAAGTTCGTTATAACTATTAGAAAGAATCAATCAGAACAGAATACTTATAAAACTATGAATCAAGAAACAGTGTTAATGCAAGTTACCCAAAAAGCCCAAGCCTGGCTTACAGGGAATTATGATGAAGAGACGAAAAAAGAAGTTCAAGAAATGCTGGACAACGAAGATAAATCGTTGCTCATTGATGCATTTTATAGAGAGTTGGAGTTCGGTACCGGTGGTCTACGCGGAATTATGGGTGCAGGCACCAATCGTATAAACAAATACACCATAGGAAGTGCTACACAAGGTCTATCGAATTATCTTTTGCAAGAATTTGCAGAGCTTTCCAAAATAAAAGTTGTAATTGGGCATGATTGTCGCAATAATAGTCGTAAATATGCTGAAATATCAGCAGATATTTTTTCTGCCAATGGCATAAAAGTCTATCTTTTTGAAGCATTGCGCCCAACCCCAGAAGTTTCTTATGCAATACGCAAATTGGGTTGCCAAAGCGGAATTATGATAACAGCATCGCACAATCCGAAAGAATATAATGGTTACAAAGCTTATTGGAATGACGGTGCGCAAGTATTGGCTCCTCACGACAAAAATATCATTGTAGAAGTAAATCGTATAAAAAAAGTAGAAGATATAAAATTTGAAGGCGACCCATCCCTTATCAATATTATTGGAAAAGATATGGACAATGCCTTTATTGAGGAGGTGAAAAAACTATCTCTCTCGCCCGAAGCAATTGAGCGACACCACGATCTCAAAATTGTATATACTCCCATTCATGGAGCGGGAATCACACTAATTCCCGATGCACTTAAAGCGGTAGGTTTTACAAACGTTATTGGAGTACCGGAACAGGATGTTATTAGCGGAGATTTCCCAACTGTGGTTTCTCCTAATCCCGAAGAACCGGCTGCATTGGAATTAGCTGTGAAGAGAGCGGAGGAAACAGGTGCCGAAATTGTGATGGCAACCGATCCAGATGCTGACAGAATTGGAACTGCGGTGAGAAACGATGATGGCGAGTTTGTATTGATAAATGGTAATCAAACCATGATTATCCTTTTGTATTATCTAATAACCCGTTGGAAAGAACTGGGTAAAATTACGGGTAAAGAATACGCAGTTAAAACAATCGTAACAAGCGAACTTGTAAAGAAAATTGCAGCTAAAAATGGTGTTGAACTGTTTGATTGCTACACCGGTTTTAAATGGATTGCAAAAATTATTAGAGAAAACGAAGATAAAAAAGTTTATTTAGGCGGAGGCGAAGAAAGCTATGGCTTTTTGGCGGGTGACTTTGTGCGCGATAAAGACGCCGTTTCTGCCTGCACTCTTTTTGCTGAAATAGCTGCATGGGCAAAAGATAACGGAAAAACAGTATATCAATTGCTGCAGGATATATACCTGGAGTACGGCTACTCTAAAGAAGAAGGCGTGTCGCTTGTAAAAAAAGGGAAAGAAGGAGCTGAAGAAATTGAAGCAATGATGAAGAATTTTCGGGCAAATCCGCCTGCAAAAATTGCCGGTTCTAACTTAACATTACTGAAAGATTTTGCTTCGCTTGAAGCAACTGATTTTATAAGCAAAGAGCAGATAACGCTTTCAATGCCTACAACAGCCAACGTCCTTCAGTATTTTACGGAAGAAGGAACAAAACTATCCATTCGTCCATCAGGTACTGAACCGAAAATAAAGTTCTATATTGAAGTAAAAGGCGAAGCCTCAACACGTGAAGAACTGAAAGATGCGAAAACAGCCGCCGAAGAGAAAGTTAAACTAATTCGAAGTGAATTGGGTATTTAGTCTTTGCAAATAATTAAGAGTGAAGAGTGACAAAAGGTAAAGATGCGTGATTCAAGGCTTCTTTTGCTGACACAATGTAAACATATAAAGAAAATTAAATGAGAAGAAAATTAAAAATAGCTTTGGTTGCTCATGACAACCGTAAAGTGGATATTATAGATTGGGTTATATATAACTCAAGTTTTTTGGCAAAACATTCATTAGTTTGTACAGGAACAACCGGTACGTTAGTCAAGGAAGCTCTTGCCAGTAGAGATATACATCCTGATATGCAGATAATGTCATCTGGACCAATGGGTGGTGACGCCGAAATAGCTGCAATGGTTGTGAGAAAAGAGATAGACTTAGCAGTTTTTCTGATTGACGACCTCCATCCACAACCTCACGAAGCAGATATTATGATGCTTCTAAGACAATGCAGAGTGCACAATGTGCCTATTGCGTGCAATAGATATAGTGCTGACTTAATGATTACAAGTGATCTGTGGGACGATGAAGAATACATACCCATGGATCCTCATTACGAAGTTTTTGATAGACAAAAACTGAATCTGAAAGTAAAATAGAATCATAGTTATCAAAAAATCTATCCGATTTAAATAAAAATACCGCCTCAGATAATTTGAGAGCGGTTTTTTTTGTTTTAGCAAGTTGATATAAAAATATTCATAAACAAATTCTTTGCTCAACTGTTTTAGTACTATACCTTTTAACAAGTTACAGAAAGTTTTTTCCATAAAAAACAAATTAGTCTCGATTTTCATTTTTAATGCAAAAAAATATCAACTAACACGTTGCTGTTAGTTTTGTGAAGGTCTTTTTGTGAACAGACAAAAAACCACTTATATGAAATATATTACATCCAAACACAAATTATTATGACTACAAATTTAATAGATGTTCTTCGAAAATCGTTTACGGAAAAATCGTATCAGGAAATTTCGCAATATGTGGATATAAATACTGAATCTACTAAAAACGGTATAAAAGCGATTATTCCTGCCATGTTAGCTTCCATATTAGGAATCAACACTGTCAACAACGCCGTTCAACCCACATGGTGGAATGCTTTAGAAGACGATTATCCCTACAGTGAAAATGAGTTTATCGATGTTACCAATATCAAAACACCCTCTTTTCTTACAAAAGGTCGTGAGGTTTTATCCGGAATGTTTCATTCCTGCCACGACGATTTAATTGCCTCAGTTAGCAGCGTTGCCGGCATTCAAAAAGAGAAAGCCGCAGGCTTAATTGAGGTGAGTGTTCCTCTTATAATGGGTTATTTAAACAATTGGATGCGGAGAAAAGGATGGAAGTTTAAAGATTTAATCCAGAATTTGTTTGAGCAGAAAGCCAATATTGTCGGGGCGCTTCCCACAGGGATTTCTCCGGCACACTTTGGAATTAACAACATGCCGAAACATAATTTCTCTGAAACCATAGAAACTAAAATACCTACACACGGCGCACCGCGCAAAAAAAGTAGAAACGGATTGATGTGGTTGATCGGTTTGATACTGTTGGCTCTTTTATTGTGGTATTTTATGGGTTGATGAAAGTTAGAGGTTAGAGGTTGAAGGTTATGAGGTTAGTGACTTGGGATTCGAGATTCGGAATTCGAGGCTCGGGGGTTAAACCTTAATGAATTTATGATTAAGACTTTTACATTTTATGATGCAAATCAAAAGTCATGTTTTGAAAAGTTAATGACATTTTCAGGTTAACCAGAAATATAAAAGAACGACATTAAATTGTTGTTCTTTTTTTAGTGAATCAATTTTATTTAATTAATGTTTTCTTATCTTTGTTACTGAAATATGCATCATATTAGATTGAATAAAATGCTCATTAGTTTTGTTTGTATGCGTACGAATAAACAGCAGCACCCTCTAATTAAACAAGTTAGCTGTTATTTCAAAAACAATATTTCATGACAGAAACTTTCTATTTCCCATTTGAAACTAATACTACACTCGATTTACTATATGAATAATCAAATGTGTTATTTGTCTGATTTAAAAACTAAAAATCAACCCAATCATATTTAAGAAAATGAGTAAAACTATATTCACCGATTACAAAATATCCTCTGACCCCTATTTAATATACAAAGAAGAAGATTTTACGCCGGAACTCTCACAACTATTAGATCGATTCCATAAAGTTGTAAAAAGTGGCAATCCTAATAAATCGAATGTAAGAAAACTTCTCGATGCCATAGAAAAATATCCGGAAAATCCAAAGTTGAAAAATTTTCTATCGGTAATATATGAAAAAATTGGCGATACAGAGAAAGCGTCCGCAACCAACCAATGGATAATTTCTGAACACCCGGACTATCTGTTTGGTAAACTGAATTTGGCCATCGAATATTATGATAAAAAGGAATACCATAAAATGCCTGAAATAATGGGCGAAACTATGGAGCTTAAAGACTTGTACCCTACTCGTAAAGCTTTTGATATAAGTGAGGTGATCTCTTTTTACAGATGTGCCGTTTTATATTTTATTGCAATTGGCGATTTAGAACAAGCGGAGGTAAGAGTTGAATTAATGCAGGAATTAGCTCCCGATTCAGACCATACCGATGTTGCTTCAAACCAATTAATGATAGCCCGACTGGAGGCTAATCTCAAACAATTTAAGGAAGATGAAAAAAACAAAATAACCGTGAAGACAAAAGAACAGAAACTCAGCTCTATGAGTGCCTCTCCCAAGTTTGAAAATCCTGAAATTGAGTGGCTATATACCAATGGATTAGATATTGATAAAGAAAAATTAAACACTCTGTTATCGCTGCCACGAGAATCATTAATATCTGACTTAGAACTTGTTTTACAAGATAGTATTGACAGATATGCCTATTTTTCTGAAGAGGATGATTGGGAAGAAGAACCAACAGATTTTCTTATTCATGCAGTATATCTGTTGGGTGAGTTAGAATCAACAAAAAGTCTTGAAAATATCTTCCATGTCCTAAGACAATCTTATGAATATCTTCATTTTTATTTGGGCGACTTTCTTACAGCAGAAATATGGGACCCAGTTTATAAATTGGCAAACCATAATCTTGAAACATGTAAGCAATTTTTGTTTGAACCGGGCGTTGACGCTTTTGCTCGCTCCGTCATCACAGATATGGTTGAACAAGTTGCACATCACCAACCTGAGAGACGCAGCGAAGTAATTCAATGGTTTAGGGAAGTAATTCAATTTTATTTAAATAGCGAGCTTGAGGACAATGTAATAGATAGCGATCTTAACGGGTTTATAATCTGCAATGTATTAGACTTGAAAGGCAAAGAGTTAATGCCCGAAGTAGAAAAGCTTTTTGATAAAGGTGTTGTTTCTCTGGGAATTTGCGGAGATTGGAATGAAGTAAAGAAAGATTTTGAACAAACCGACAGATATGATAAAAAGAGAGAGATTCTCTCAATATCTGAAAAATATGATGAAGTAACATCAACTTGGGCAAGTTACCAAGATGATGATGAGGAAGACTTCTCTGATAAATACAATGAAAACTATCAGCGTTCTATTGTACCAATAAACACAGAACCAAAACCAGGCCGAAATGATCCCTGCCCATGTGGTAGCGGAAAAAAGTATAAGAAATGTTGTATCAACAAAATATAGATGAGTGCACTTTGAGAATACTAAATTACTGATTATTAGACTACTGCCACTACAACTTAATCTAAAAAAGGACGACATCCACGATGCCGTCCTTTTCTTATTGTACTAATTCTTAATTCCGAGTTCCTATTTCCGAGTTTCTATTTCACCAGTTGCAACTCTTCAATAACATGTGGAGCATTCATTATCTTGTCGATAGTATATAGCACATATCTCACATCAACACTGATTGTGCGTTGCATTTCAGGCTCAAAAACAATATCGCCGCTCAATGCTTCCCAGTTACCATCGAATGCCAATCCCAACAATTCAGCATTCCCATTTAGAACGGGACTACCTGAGTTACCTCCGGTAATGTCGTTGTTGGATAAGAAACAGGTAACGAGCTCATCTTTATCATTTGCATAACCCTCGAAGTTCTTCATACGAAGTTTGGTTAAAATTTCGGGTTGCACATTAAATTCGGGATCGCCGGGTATTTCTTTCTCCAAAACACCTTTGGTAGTTGTGTAATACTCGTACCAAACACCGTCTCGTGGTTCGTATCCTTCAACGGTTCCGTAACTCAGACGCTGCGTAAAGTTGGCATCGGACGAATATGCAAAATCAGGATTCATCTCCATCAATGCAGCCATAAATTCACGCTCTGCTCGTAAAATCTGCTCGTAGGAATCCATCATTTTTTCAGACATTTCATATCCCATATCTTTCACTGAAAGAGCCAGATCCATTGCCGGGTCCTTAATGATATCTTTGTTGTCTTTCTTTTTCAACAAAGTCATCAAATCATCCAGATTGACAAACTTCGATTTTTTGAATAACCAATCGGCGTATTTCTCGTAATCGCCTTTAAACTTTTTATTAATAAAGTCATAAATATCGGGCAAATTTTCTTTTGGTACGCGCGATGCATACAAACGAAGCATAACAGGCAACACTTTTTTGTCTAACTCAGGCTCGTAATCCTTGTATGAATTGATAATGCGTTCGTTTATAAAATCCTCTTTATCTTTTTCGGTATTGTTTACATCAAACTCCAAAAGAGTGTTTGCAAATCGAATGATTTCGATTCCATTCCTGAAGGTCTCCAAAAAATAAGTGGTGTACAGTGCATCTTCTCTTGAAGTGGTATAAGCTTCCTTGAGGGAAGAGAGGGTGTTTCCATATTTTGCTTTTGCTTCCGGATTTTTATCGATCCATTCCGCCAATTCTTTCTCAAGTGCCTCTTTTTCTTTTACAATACCCAAACGAGTGAGTGCTTCGTTCATTCCCATTGAGTTTTTCCAATAATTGGAACTTCCTGCATATTTTGATGCATATTTTATTCGAATAGCATCACTGTTGTTCATCGCTTCACGCCAAATTTGTTGTTTTTCGCCCCGTACTTCAATACGAGGTTTGTTTTCCGAATCTATCATCCGTTGGATACCCCACGATGACATGTATCTTTTTGTACGTCCCGGATAACCAATGGTCATGGCATAATCATTCTCTTTGTAGCCGGCAACCGATACTGGAACTACATATTTAGGAGTGTATGGAACATTGTCGGCGCTGTATTCAGCCGGACGATTGTCTTTATTGGCATAAACTCTAAATACAGAGAAATCGCCCGTTTGGCGTGGCCACATCCAATTGTCGGTATCACCGCCAAACTTACCAATGGAAGATGGAGGAGCAACAACTAAGCGCACATCGCGAAAAATATCGTACACTACCAAGTAGTATTTATTTCCGGAGTAGAAAGGAACAACGCGTGCATTTGTAAAAGGATCGTTTTCATATTCCTCTGTAATGATATTCGACAAAGAGTCGATGGCAAGTTGACGCTGAATTTCGCTCAATACTGAAGGAAGTTGAGACATAATCTCATCGGTAACATCTTTTGTGGTGCGCAAAAAAGAAACAGTCAATCCGTCAGCCGCCAATTCGTCGTTCATGCTTGTAGCGGCAAAACCATCTTTCAGATAGTCGTGTTCCACAGCACTTAGTTTTTGAATGGCACCATAACCGCAGTGATGATTGGTAAAAATCAATCCTTTTTCCGATACCACAACACCTGTACATCCGCCACCAAATATAACAACGGCATCTTTCAGCGAAGCATTTTCTTCGTCATACACTTTATCGATGGGAAAAGTGAACCCAAGTTCCTGCATTCTTTCAATGCTTTGTTGGCTCAATTCTTTCAATAACCACATTCCTTCATCTGCTTTTACTGAAAAAGCCAAAAAAAGAACGGCTATTGCTAACAACATTTTTTTCATGTGTAAAATTATTTTAAGTAACTGTATCTAAATTATTATTTTCTAAAATACTTACCAATTACCGGCAGTTCGTGCAAAGGTAATTCTTTTTTTATTGTCACCAATAAGTAAACCAAAACAAACAAAGTATTTAATCCAATACGTATAAGCAGATTGGGCGAGTATCGAAAATTGAGAAACATCAAAAAACCCAGCACCCCCGCCAGTAAAGTAAAGTTAAGGGCTGTTTTTAGATTATAGGGAATTGGATATTTTTTTTGTCCCAAAAAATAGGAGACCACCATCATAGATAAATTAGCAAAAAACGATGCCCAGGCAGCTGCCATATATCCATAATGAGGAATGAACAGGATTAAAATAGATAGCGTGATGACGAGCCCAAATAACGACATGTATGCACCCCATTTTGTTTTATCGGTAAGTTTATACCACAACGAAAGGTTGAAGTAAAGTCCGAAAAACAATTCTCCCATCATAACAATGGGTACTACTTTCAATCCTTCGTGGTAGTTGCGCGGAATTAAATATTTTATAATATCGAGATAACCAATGGTAACCAAAAAAATTAGCAATCCTAAAATTAAAAAGTATTTTGAAGCATCTGCATACGATTTCAGGTTAGAAGTGGAACTTGATTCCCGATCTTTTGCAAAAATAAATGGCTCAAAAGCATATCGGAAAGCTTGCGTAAACATAACCATGATAATGGCAATCTTAAAACTTTGTCCGTAAATTCCCAATTGAGTTTCAGCTTCAGCCGGGTCGGGATAGAGCCATGTGAACAACATTTTGTCGGCTGATTGATTGAGCACTCCCGCAACACCCAAAATGAGCAGAGGATAAGAATACTTTAACATTCTTTTGAGCAATGCACCATCAAACTGAAATTTGATGCGCATATGTGGCGTCAGCAAAATAAATTGAATAAGTGAAGCAATTAGATTTGATAAGAGAATATAATCAATGCCATTGGATATGTCATACCAACCAAACAAATCGGGATAATAATTACTTAACCACGGTGCAAGTTTAAAGAAAAAAAGATTGAAGGCAATAATCAGAATCACATTCAAGAGCTTGAGAAAAGCAAACTTAAGCGGACGCTTTGAAAATCGAAGAAAAGCGAACGGAATTGCTCCCAATACATCAAACATCAAGATAAGAATGAGCATGAGCGCATAGTGCGGTTTCATACTGGGACCAAAGGATGCGGCTATAGGTTCTAAGAATGTAACTGCCAACACCACAAACAGCAATGTAGAAGTTACAATGCTAATAATGGCTGTGGAATAGACTTTGAGAGGTTCGTCCTCTTTGTTGGCAAATCGGAAAAAACCGGTTTCCATTCCGTAAGTAAGTATCACTTGAAGAAAAGCAATCCACGCATAGGAATAGGTGATAACTCCCATTTCGGCAATCGTTTTCAGTTCAAACGCCCAATACAATCCAAGAAACCAACTGAGTAGTTTTCCAAAAATACTGCTCACACCATAAATGGCGGTTTCC